>ENA-OQAB01000884-OQAB01000884.1-human-gut-metagenome-genome-assembly--contig:-NODE-884-length-15050-cov-3.117470_pt1 | contig 15050 bp, 21 predicted proteins | sample MGYA00242490_ERZ504517 | MGnify/ENA primary metagenome ERZ504517 (study PRJEB26092, sample SAMD00036298) | human gut metagenome | host: Homo sapiens | study: EMG produced TPA metagenomics assembly of...
GTTTTTCCGCCTTCTTTCAAACGATCTACAATATCCCCGATATTGCAGAGGTCTCCATAAAGCACAAATACAATCTGTATTTCCGCCCCTGATTCCAGACATTTTTTCAGCCCGTCTTCATCCTTAACTGCAGCAATAACAGGATAGTCTTCAAATTGTTCCAGTATTGTTTCCTTTTCCATGCTGTACCTCCAATGCCTTTATCAAAATATGAGGATAGACAGGCATTGCTTTTCAGTCACTGCAACGCCTGTCCAAAGAAATATGTACTACATTCCGATTATTCTGTTTATCAGAGCCTTGCTGCTCCTGAGTCTTTCGCTGCTTTTGCAACAGCACTTGCTACTGCCTTTCCTACTCTTGGATCAAAAGCTTTTGGTATAATATAATCTGCTCCCAGTTCTTCTTCAGGTATTAATTCTGCAAGCGCTCTGGCTGCCGCCATTTTCATCTCTTCATTGATGTCTTTTGCACGCACATCAAATGTGCCACGAAATACCCCGGGAAATGCCAGGACATTATTGATCTGATTCGGAAAATCGCTTCTTCCGGTGGCTACTACCTTTGCTCCGGCCGCCTTGGCCTCATCCGGAAAGATTTCCGGTGTCGGATTAGCACATGCAAAAACAATCGCATCTTCAGCCATGGATCTGACCATATCACTGGTTACTAACCCCGGAGCAGAAACTCCAATGAAAATATCTGCCCCAACCAGCATTTCTGCCAGAGTTCCCTTTCTTTTCTCACGGTTTGTGCATTGTGCCATTTCTTCTTTGATCCAGTTCATGCCTTCTTTTCGGCCCTCATAAATCGCGCCGTTCCGGTCACACATAACAACATTTTTAAAGCCTGCTGATAAGATCAATCTGACAATAGAAACAGCTGCTGCCCCTGCACCGGAAGTCACAATTCTTACATTTTCTTTCTCTTTTCCCACCACTTTCAGCGCATTTAACAGTCCTGCAAGAGTAATAATTGCTGTTCCGTGCTGATCATCGTGAAAAATAGGAATATCACATTTTTCTTTCAGTTTTCTTTCAATTTCAAAACATCGAGGTGCGGAAATGTCCTCCAGATTGACCCCGCCAAAAGAACCTGATAACAGATATACTGTATTTACAAATTCATCTACATCCCTTTGTTTTGAGCATAACGGAAAGGCATCCACATCGCCAAACGCTTTAAAAAGAACGCATTTTCCTTCCATAACCGGCATTCCCGCTTCCGGTCCAATATCTCCCAGACCAAGAACTGCCGAACCATCTGTAATCACAGCACACATATTATGGCGTCTTGTAAGTTCATAGCTTTTGTCTAAATCCTTTTGGATCTCCAGACATGGCTGAGCAACTCCCGGTGTGTATGCCAGCGCCAGATCTTCCTTTGTGGAGACCGGCACTCGGCTGACTACTTCTATTTTCCCTTTCCACTCACTGTGTTTTTTTAATGATTCCTTTGCATAATCCATTATTTTCTTCCTCTCAACTTTCTGTCATTCTCTCTTTTATGCTTCAAAAGGAAAATTGAATTCTGTTAATCCCAGTTCGTCTCTTAACTGTATAAATTCCTTCTGTACAGCCTCTGTTACAGGAACACCTTTGTCCTTCCGGTACATCCATACATCATGCTCCTTTTCTCCTGCTGTATAAATACGCTCCTGTCCTGGCGCCTTCTGAGAATTTCTCAGATTTCTTAAAATATTCCCTGCAGTCTTTTTAAATGCCTCTGCTCCCATAAATGCATCTGTATCGATTGCAATAAAGAAATGTCCTAAATGATATGGACGAAGATTTCCATTTTCATCCTTTCCGTCCAGATCTTTCAGGAAAATTCCTGACTGCAAAGCTGCGGAAAGAATTTCCACAACAGCAGCATATCCATATCCTTTATATCCGGCAAGTGTTTCACCGATGCCTCCCAGCGGAGCCAGGGCTGCATTTCCGCTGCGAAGATCTTTGAGGATCTGGGCACTGTCTGTCAGTGTAGAACCATCTCTTCCAATTACCATTCCTGCCGGTGTATCTTTGCCGATTCTGGCATAATACTCAATTTTACCATTCTGAATAATAGAAGTTGCACAGTCCAAAAGAAACGGGAATTCTTCATCTGTTGGCATTGCAAAGGTCAGAGGATTGGTTCCCATCATATTTTCTACACCAAATGTAGGTGCAATTGACGGCCTTGCATTGGTTCCCGTAATACCAATCATATTTTCTTTTGCAGCAAGGTTAGCCCAGTATCCTGCGATTCCGTAATGGGAAGAATTTCTCACTGCCACCATTCCCATGCCATATTTATGCGCTTTTTCAATACACATATCCATAGCTTTTTTACTTGCTACCATTCCCATACCGTCATTGGCATCCAGAACTGCTGTGGTTGGTGTTTCTTTCAGAACATCTATTTTTGTGATCGGATTAAGGATTCCCTTACGGATACGATCCACATAAATCGGTTTAAAACGGTTGCAGCCGTGGCTTTCTATTCCCCATTTGTCACTCTGCATCAGAACATCTGAACAAAGACGGGCATCTTCCTCCGGCAGTCCCAGTTTTACAAAAACTGCTGTCATAAAATCATCTACCAGTTCCCACGGAATAAAAGGTCTTGTTTCTTTCTGCATATTAAAATCCTCCTTAACATAATAAAAAAGACAAACGCAAAAAATCACTTAGTGTTCATTGCATTGTCTCTCGTCTCTTTGCAACAATTAAACTATAATATATATACCATTAATTAACCAAAAAGTCAATAGATTATCCGATTATTTTTCTAAATAGTGCAACATGCACAAATATATATTATTTTGAAATATATTACAGTCTGTGACAAACTCACAGACTCCTTCCCACGACCATGATTATACTGTTCCTAATACAAATTCAGGAGGTCTAACTGTGGAAAAAAAGATCAGAAAAAGAAAAAAGCCTTTGTCAGTACCGGTGACTGTGTTGCCTGCGGCTGCATGTCTGAAAGTATGTCCCAGAAATGCCATTGAAATCTGGAAAGGTATTATGGCAAAAATAGATATGAATGCATGTATCGGATGCGGCAAATGCGCAAAAGAATGTCCCGCATCTGTGATCGTGATACAGGAGGCGGACGCATGAAAAAACACTGGTACGATTATCTTTGGATCTTATCTCTGACATATCTGATACTGGGATTTTTTAATATCCTGTTTGCCTGGCTGGGGCTTCTCTGCTTCTTTATCCCCCTGATCATCTCTGTGACCAAAGGGACAAAAGGCTACTGCAACCGCTATTGCGGAAGAGGCCAGCTTTTCAGCCTTCTGGGCGGCAATTTCGGACTTTCCCGCAAAAAGGATATTCCGAAATGAATGAAAAGCAAATGGTTTCGCTATGGATTTCTGATTTTATTTTTTGTCATGTTCTTCCAGATGCTCTGGAATACCTGGCTGGTATTCTCCGATGTACAGGATCTGAAGCAGGTGGTAACTCTACTGTGGACCTTTAAGGTTCCCTGGCGCTGGGCATATCATGGAGCCTTTCTTCACCCAGGCATTGCTCAGTTCGCCTTTGGATTTTACAGTGTCATGCTGACCTCAACGATCCTTGGTTTTTTCACTATGGTTTTGTTCAAGCCTCGAAGCTGGTGCGTCTACTGTCCCATGGGGACTATGACGCAGCTGATCTGCAAGGCAAAACAAAAAGGTCAGAATACCTGACCTTTTTTGTTTTGTCTCCGTTTTAGTGAATCTCCTGATCCGAGAACTCCAGTGTCACTGCCTGTACAAGATCCATATCTTTAAATTTTTCCGGTTCAAAATAATCCTCAGTGGTATAACTTCTCATACTGTTTCCATTGTCATAGACCAGGACTGATACCGGAATTTCCTTACCCAGCTCGATTTTCTGCGCTTCCTTCAAAAAAAGCCTTTCCTTCAATTGTATATTCCTGGTTTTCCCCGATATCTTTTGTGGAAAAAGCTCCCTGCCCGGCCATATTTATGTGGAAATCTATGCTGCGGTCATCTTGTATCTGCATGGTAAAGCTTCCTGAAATCTGCTCTGCAGGTTCTTTTTCTTTTCCAATGGACATGGAACCGTCCCCTATGATCTCCCAGTTCAGATCCTCCTTCAGTTTATAAACCCTGGCAGTAACTGTAATGACCGTTTCCGGAGCACAAAACGATACAATCTGCGAATTTTGATCCATCCCAAAAGCTTCCAGAAGCTGTGTCTCACTCTCCGAAAGTTCATATGGAGCTACCTGTTCCTTTGACAGCGTCTGTGCATTCGTCTGTGCACATCCTGCCAATGCTGCCATATACACTGCAAGCATGCTCATTCGTATTTTTTTCATTTGAACGCCCTCACTTTTCATATATTTCAATGGCCAGCGGTTCTTTGGCAAATACCTGGCATCCCAGCCGGTATCCTTCATCCAGTTCTTTCTGAGAAAACCAGATTTGATCCATTGTATTGATCTTTGCCTCCCCTTTCAGTATCCTTACCTTACACTTTGCACAATTGCCGCGTCCTCCGCAGGGCGTAAGAATATGGATATCATTTTTCAGAAGATACTCCTGAAGTCTTGTATCGGCCGGACATTCTATGATCATATATTTCTCCTGTTCTCACCGGAAATTTCCGATGTCCTATCTTTTACTGTCTATATATTCACTGATCTCCTGCATTCTCATATCCAGAGAATGGATTCCTTCCGCACATTCTTTTAGTTTTTCCACAATTTCCGCAGTAGAATCATCAATGTTTTTCTTATATTTTACTTTATGCTCAATGCTTGCCCAAAAATCCATGGCAATGGTACGAAACTGCACTTCCACCGGCATCCATTTTTTTTCATTGGCAAAAAATACAGGAACCTCCAAAATCAAATGAAGGCTTCTATACCCATTTGGCTTGGGATTTTCGATATAATCTTTCTTTTCCAGCAGGTGGATATCATCCTGAGAACATATTTTCTCTGCAAGCTTATAAATATCCTTTGGAAAAAAAACACACGATACGGATTCCTGCCACATCATGAAGATTTTCTTCAATACTCTGAAGACTCACTTCCAGTCCCTTACGTTTCAATTTTTTCTGCAATACTTATAGGCTTTTTGATACGGCAGGAAATAGATTCAATCGGATTCCGGTCGCTGTCCAGAGAAAGTTCTGTGTTCAATACCTCAAACTTTGTCCTCACCTCCAGCATGGCACACTGATACTGCATCATCAGCTTCATAAAAGGATACGCTGACTCGATAAACTCCTCCGACCGGTTTCCAGTCATAAGCTCATCAAAGGTAAAACTCCTGTTGCTTTTCAATTTTCTTTCCTCCGTTTTCAACTTTATAATCCGGCAAAAAACAGCTCATAAAAATCATCTTCACCTTCCAGCATAGGAGAATTTTCCCCACCTCCGTTGGTGCTTCGTCTCATCGTCGCATAAAAATCCTCTCCGGCACTAATCAGATCCATTTCATATACAGGATACCCCAGTTCCCGGCATTTCTCACAAAATGCTTCCAGCGGATGTTCTTCTTTTCTTGTCGCCAAAAATTCTTCCCGGAGCCTGTTGTCTGCAAGTGCTCTTTGTTTCAGAATATCCAGCATTTCAGGTATTTCCATAAATTTTCTCCTTTTATTGTGTTTACTCCTGTCTTAGACAGACCTTCTCAATCTGTTATTTATTTTAGCATAATCATCTCCTCCGGTACAGAAATATTTGCCCAAAGACAAAAACCTGTGTCAAAGCGATTCTTTAAAAAAACCTCATTGACATCCCTGCTGCAATGTGATATACTCCGGCTCAGTTAGTTTTTGCTAACTAACTTATTTTATTATTATGGGAGGATTTCTTATGAACTTCAAAAAAACTTCGATTTTATGTGTGCTGTGCACTTCTTTAGCTGCCATTCCCGTATATGGAGCTCAATCACAAAACAACGAGGATACAGCAGTCTCTTATCCCCTTACTATTGAACATGCTTTTGGAGAAACTGTGATAGAAAGCAAACCTGAACGTGTTGCTACCGTAGGATGGGAAAATCAGGATACTCCCCTGGCTCTTGGAGTTGCTCCCGTAGGAGTTTCTGCTGCAAACTATGGGCTTGTCACTGAAAACAATCTTCACCCCTGGACAGATGAAGCTTTTCAGTCTCTTGGAGTTGATTCTCCAGTAGTATTTAATGATGTTGACGGTTTAGATTATGAAGCAATCAGCGACTCCCATCCGGATGTAATACTGGCTTCCTATTCCGGATTTACCCAGGAGGAATATGAAACCCTCAGCCAGATTGCCCCTGTTGTCCCTTATAAGGAAGCCCCCTGGCAGACTACCTGGAAAGAGCAGACCATTGAAAATGCCACTGGTATGGGTATGAAAAAAGAGGGTGAAGAGAAGGTTGCAGAGGTTGAGGCTCTGATTGAAGAAAAGCTTGCGGACTATCCTGATCTGAAAGGTACCAAAGCAGCCTTTTGCTGGATCAGCGCCGACGATCTTAGTTCCTTCTATATCTATATGCCTTCTGATCCGAGAGCCTCCTATCTTCTGGATCTTGGACTGGAATTTCCGGAAAGTGTAAAAGAGCTGGCTGAAAATACCTCTGATTTTTCCATTACTGTCAGCCGTGAAAATGCGGATCAGTTAAAGGATGTGGATATGATTGTTGTATATGGAGATCAGTCGCTTCTGGACGCACTTCAGGAAGATGAACTTATGAGCCAGATACCTGCTGTAAAAAACGGAGCAGTTGCCCTGATCGACAGCACTTCTGCCCTGGCAGGTGCCTCCACTCCATCTATCCTTTCTATTCCATATGAGATTGATGAGTATCTGTCACTGTTATCTGAAGCCCAGGAGCAAATTCAATGAAAAACCGCCGGTTTACCATGACGGTTCTGCTGTGTATTCTCAGTCTGCTGTTCTGCGCACTTCTGTCTGTAGCTTACGGTTCCAAAGCCGTAAGCTTTCAGACCGTATTCCGCAGTCTTTTTCATTTTGCCTCAGACTCCTTTGATGCTTCCGTGGTCCAGGCACGGATTCCCCGGACTGTTTTTGGAATTTTGGCCGGCGCTGCTCTGGCCGTTTCCGGTTCTGTCATGCAGGCTGTCACCCGTAATCCCATTGCGGATCCCAGTATTCTGGGAGTAAATACCGGCGCCTCTCTTTTTGTTGTCTGCGGTATTGCCTTTTTTCACATCAGCTCGGGAAACCAGTACATCTGGCTTGCTTTTGCAGGTGCGTCCATTACTGCTGTTCTGGTTTATGGACTGGCATCTGCAGGACACGAGGGGGCTACTCCGGTAAAGCTGGCTCTGGCCGGCGCTGCTGCCAGCACTGCTCTTCAGTCTCTGGTAAATACTGTCATGCTTCCCAACACACAGGTTATGAATCAGTTTCGTTTCTGGCAGACCGGAAGCATCAGCGGCGCTGCAGGGAGTGACATCCGCCTGCTCCTCCCCTATTTTCTGACAGGCTTTATTCTGTGCATATTTCTGGCGTCTTCGCTAAACACCCTGGCACTGGGAGATGAGGCCGCCACCGGCCTTGGACTCAACGTTCCCCTAATCCGTGCAGTCAGTACTGTTGCCAGTGTTCTTTTATGCGCCTCAACCACAGCACTTGCCGGTCCCATCAGTTTTATCGGTCTGATGATTCCTCACCTGGTAAGGCTTCTCCTTGGTTCTGACATGCGCCGGATTATTCCTGTATCTGCAGTCTGCGGATCCTGTCTCCTTCTTATTGCAGATGTTCTTGGCCGGGTTCTCGGCCGTCCCGGTGAACTGGAATCAGGAATTATCACTACTTTGATCGGCGCCCCTGTATTTGTTTTTATCATCAGAAAGGTAAAGGTACGTTCTCTATGAAAAAACAGGATATTTCCCCATCAGCAATTACAGCAGGATACCTGAAACGCCAGAGACGTTATATCCTTACCACAGGAATCCTGCTTCTGCTCACACTTTCCCTGGCTGCGGTTATGATGCTCTATGGAAATACCATTTATTCCCCGAAACTGTCCTTCGCGTTCTTTCCGGAACAGATGCAGAGGGGTGCAGCCTTTACGATACGTACACTGAGATTTCCCAGAATGCTCACTGCCATTCTCTGCGGCATGGCCTTTGGCCTGTCAGGAAATACCTTTCAGCAGCTTCTGGGCAATCCCCTGGCAAGTCCGGATATTATCGGCGTCACTTCCGGCGCCAGTGTTGCTGCCGTATTCGGGATTCTGATTCTTAAGCTGGACTATGGAATTGTGGCTGTAATGGCTGTTTTTTCCGGACTTCTGGTTTCTGCACTGATTTATTTTCTTTCCCATAAAAACGGCTTCTCTAATACCCGGCTGATCCTCACCGGAATCGGTATGCAGGCTTTTCTGAATTCCATCATATCTTGGATGCTTCTGAAAGCATCGGAATATGACGTTGCCAGTGCTCTGCGGTGGCTTTCTGGAAGTCTGAACGGCGTAAAAATGGATACGGTGCCGGCACTGGCTGCCGTTGTCTTTACTGCCGGACTTGGCATCCTGCTTCTGAGCCGCCATCTTCTGATTCTTCAGCTTGGGGAAGCTCATGCTGTCACCCTGGGAATTCCAGTCAGTATAACCAGGCTTCTTCTGATTCTGCTTGCTCTGGTACTGACAGCTTTTGCCGCCTCTGTCACCGGCCCCATTGCTTCCGTAGCTTTTCTCTCCGGTCCCATTGCTGCTCGGATTTCCGGAAGAGGACGAAGCAGCATGCTTGCCGCCTCCCTTACAGGCAGTATTCTGATCCTGATTTCCGATCTGGTGGGACAGTTTACTCTTCCCTCCCGCTATCCTGTTGGTGTGATCACAGGTATCCTGGGAGCCCCATATCTGCTGTTTTTGCTTCTTCGCATAAATCATAAAGGAGATTAAATCTGATGAATGAACATTTACTTGCCGCTGACAGGCTTTTTTCCGGATATGACAAACAGACAATTCTTCACGATATCAGCATCTCTGTTCCCCAAAACAAAATCAGCGTTATACTGGGTGCAAACGGATGCGGAAAATCCACCTTACTGAAAACCTTTGCGCGGCTTCTGAAACCCTCTAAAGGAACCATAACCCTTGATGGAAAGCATATCTCCTCTCTTCCCTCCCGACAGCTGGCACAGACTCTCGGTCTTCTTCCCCAGACGCCGGTTACCCCTGAGGGTATCAAGGTTACAGATCTGGTTTCCAGAGGGCGTTTCCCTTATCGCCGGACCTTCAGCGGACTGAGTTCTGATGATTTTTCTGCTGTTTCCGATGCTCTGGAAATGATGGGAATTACAAACCTGGCAGACCGGAGCGTAGATGAGCTCTCAGGCGGACAGCGCCAGAGGGTGTGGATTGCACTGGCCCTGGCACAGCAGACGGATATTCTGCTGCTGGACGAACCCACTACCTTTCTGGATATTTCCTACCAGGTAGAAATTCTGGATCTTCTCACAGAGCTGAACAGAAAACGGCGTACTACTATCATTATGGTTCTCCATGATATTAATCTTTCTGCCAGGTACGCTGACTATATTTTTGCCATGCATAACGGAAAGCTGACTGCCCAGGGTTCACCCAATGAGGTAATATCTCCTGAGCTTATGAAAGAGATTTATGGTCTGGACTGCACGATCATACAGGATCCCGTTTCAAAAACTCCGCTTATCATCCCCAAAAGTCGTTATCACAGATAAACAGAAGTAACCGTCTGTCGTAATCCTTACATTTGCAGGATTTTCCGAATATTGTCCCTCTATTTTTTATTAAAATTGCATCTTTTTTAATGCGCAGTTATATTGTAAGGTATATGTATTCTATAATAACAGGAGGAAACCTGACAATGAACAGTACTACGACTAACGACAATCTAAAAAAATGGTCACTGCTGCTCTTCTTGCAGCACTGACCTGTGCGGCTACCATGTCCGTACGAATTCCCACCCTGGGAACCGGAGGCTATATCCATCCCGGAGACGCCCTTGTAATTCTCTGCGGTATAATTCTCGGTCCATCCTGGGGCTTTTTGGCTGGAGGCATAGGTTCTGCCCTGGCTGACCTTCTTGGCGGTTATTTTATTTATGTGCCTATCACTCTGGCAATTAAAGGACTGGTAGCCCTGTCCTCAGGTATTCTTTACCAGCATATGGGAAAATATTTCAAAAGTCATTACCCGTCTGTAATTCTTGGCGGTATAGCAGATATCATCCTGGTAGCCGGAGGATATTTTTTATGCGAATCCATAATGTACGGTGTGGCCGGAGCTTCCGCAAGTGTCCCCGCTAATCTGATCCAGGGAGCCGGCGGGCTGGTGATCGCCTGCATCCTCTATCCTCTTATTCGCTCCATACCGGGAATACTCCAGCTGAATCATAAAGCAGAGGCTCACAGCTGAATCACCTTATCTTTTATAATTTTCTATATAATTCAGAATTTCTTCAGGATCTTCCATAAAACGGCAGAGATCAAGGATTTCTCTGTCCATAAACTTCTCATCTGCTGTATGCTCCAGAAGGGCTTTCATCCTGTCATAATATCCATTGATATTAAAAAGAACAACCGGGCGGTCAATTCTTCCAAGACTTTTCAGTGTCAGGATCTCAAAAAACTCTTCATAAGTTCCAATACCTCCGGGCGCAACTATGGTAGCATCGGATCTTTCTTCCAGAAGCTGTTTCCGCTCTCTCATGGTTTCTGTAAAAATAAACTCTGTACAATGCTCATACAGAACTCCCGGCTGATCGAAAAACCGGGGAGCAATCCCCAAAATATATCCGTTTTCTGAATGCACGCCTCTTGCGGCTGCTCCCATCATTCCGGTTGCTCCCCCTCCAAACACAAGTCCGTGTCCCTGCTTTCCCATCAGAGCTCCAAGCTCCTGTGTCTTTTTGTAATAAATTTCTTCAAGCCTTGCGCTGGCAGCGCCATATACACAAATATTCATGATATCCTCCCTGTTGTCCTGAAAATTTGCAGTTATCCACATACAGTCCTCTGACTGCCTGATTTTTATATCAGTTTACCACACTCTGCCTCTACAGTATATAAAAATTCCCTGCAATAAAGAACAGACAGAACGCTCATTGCCGTTCACAGCAACAAGCTCTCTGTCTGCATTATAATGGGTCTGCCAATAAAAACAATTCCATAACCTTTACTCAGATACCACCTCTGAAACTTCAGCTTGCCTCGCAGGGCTCTGCATCAGAAATATTTTGCTCTGTTTTTTGAACAGAAACTTCTACCTCAAGCTCCCGGGCAACCTGATCCTTATATTTCTTTCCGGTAAGAAGGACTGCACTGGTAAGCGCTGTAAATGGCGCAACGGTCACAAGCCCAAAGCTTCCCACAATGGTATCCAGAATTTCCGCTGACACATACTTGTAATTCAGAATATTCTCTATGGGTGTTCCCTGTGCCATAAAAGTCATAAGAAGCGCAATATAGCCGCCGGAATAGGCAAGAAGAAGAGTAGTTGTCATGGTTCCCATAGCCGCCCGTCCCACATTCATGCCGGAACGCGCCGCCTCTTTCCATCCGATAGAAGGCTTTTTATGCACCACCTCATTCACCGCAGAGGTGATATCCACAGCAAGATCCATCATGGCGCCGGAAGCTCCGATAAAAATACCGCTCATAAATATTTTCGTCAGATTCAGATCCTGATAGCCAGAGTATAAAAGGCTCTCTGAATATGCCATTACCGCCCCGTGGATTTTAAACGCATCTGTAAAAATACACCCGATCACACAGGTGATCAGAACGCCCAGAAGAGCGCCTCCTGTTGCCGCCACGGTTTTCCGGTCAAACCCATACACCAGAAAAATAATGATCAAAGTCAGAAACCCTGTAATAAGAATCCCGCACCACACCGGGTTGATCCCGCCCAGATAAGCCGGAACAAGGATTTTCCAGATAGTCAGTATGGTGATCACAAAGGAGTACACTGCTCTGAGTCCTGTCCATCCTGCAAAAGCAATCAAAAGAATCACAAACATCCCTGCCAGAAGAAACTCTTTGTCCAACCGGTAATGATCGCTCATGGTTACAGAGGTGATCCCGTCATCATTATAGCTGACAACCACATGAGCAATATCGCCTTTTTTAAACATTTTATCAGATTCCAGAGAGCCGCTGAGCATATTTACTGCTCTGGTTGTCTCCCCTTTGAATTTGCCGCCAAGAAGCTCCACCTGACAGAACTGCTCTCCTGACTGGATCAGACCGGAGCTTTTTACAGTGCTCTCATCTGTAGAAACCACCTTTGCCTTAACCTTATCTGTTCCCTTAAAAATAACAGCATCCTCATAGCCCGTGGGAAGAACTATGAGGATGACCATCAGAAGTATGGCAATTAAGGAAACAGAGCTTTTTTTCAGTCTGTTTTTCATTCCTTACTGTACTCCTGTAATTGCTGCCAGCTTATTGAAAATATCTGTATTGTCATAGTAGCCGTCAAACTGCTCCTGCTCTGCGCCCATTGCAAAAACCTCTACCGGAAGTCCTGTATGTGCATAGGAAGCAAAGTTAATTCCGGATTTATTGTTCAGGATATGGGTAATGGTTACGGTAAGAGGCTCATAGCTTCCATAAAGAAGATACTCCTCCTGACCGAATTCTTCTTCCTCTCCTGTACGGCTCATAGTCTCGTCATAGGCTGCTTTCAGCTTGTTGTATTCATAGTCTGTCATTACCAGAGTACCGCTTTCTTCTCCCTCCGGATGTACGTCCTTGCTGTCTGCCTGATTGGTGGCTTCCGCTTCTCCCTGAGGAGCCTGCAGTCCAAAAAGCTCTGTAATGTCTTTCATAACCGTGTCAAAATCTGTTTTGTTTTCTTTATATCCAGCTACATAATCAGAATCAAACTTTGCATAGGAAATTTTCTGGTTGCTGATGTTTGTAAGGAAGGTATCATAATCTGTTCCTGCAAAACCAATAGTCATACCGCCTGTTTCATGATCTCCTGTTACCAGGATCAGAGTCTCGTCCGGATGTTCATTATAAAACTCTACTGCTTTTCCAATTGCATTGTCCATAGCCACAGTATCTGTAATGGTAGCTGCCGCATCATTGGCATGGCAGGCCCAGTCGATTTTTCCGCCTTCTACCATCATAAAGAAGCCTGTATCATTATCCAGAACCTCAATGCCTTTTTCCACATAATCTGCAAGCGCCCATTCGCCTTCCACACGGTCCATATCATAGCTCATGGCATCATCATCTGCCAGAGTCTCGTCAATGACAATTGCTTTTCCGTCTTCTGCTGTCAGCGCCTCTGTCTCAGCCTGAGTTTTTACTACTTTATAGCCTGCTTCCTGTGCCAGCTGATAGAGATCAGTCTTGTCTCCGTCCTCTCCGGCAGGCTTTTTCAGACCGCCGCCTGCAAAATAATCAAACTCGCTTGCGATCATTTCTTCGCCGATTTCATAGTAACTGTTTCTTGATGCCTGATGTGCATAAAAAGCAGCCGGAGTTGCATGGTTTAAGTTTACAGAAGAAAGGATACCAATCTTATATCCCAGCTGGCTTTTCAGCTTTTCTGCGATTGTTTCATATGGTGTCTCCATCTTTTCATCCATGTTGATTGTTCCGCTGTATGTTTTGTGACCTGTGGAAATGGAAGTTGCTGTAGAAGCAGAATCCGGACAGAAAGATGTGCTGTCATAAGTCTGTGCAGAACCTGCTACAGGGAAGTTCATCATATTTAATTTATTTTCACTTGTAAGAATATCATCTCCGTCATCTTCAATGGCATTCAGATAATAATTTGTAGTCTGCACCTGCGGATAGCTCATTCCGTCTCCAATAAACAGGAAAATATATTTTTGGAACTTTAGTCTCTGCAGTTGTCTCTGCTGCTTCCTGAGCCGCCTCCTCTGCAAATACTGCCTGTGCCGGTACACTGCCTGCAAGAACTGCTGCCGCCATAAGTAATGCGCTGATTTTCTTTACTTTCATAATCTTTTCTCCTCGTCATCTCTTTTTCAAATATAATACAATTGTGTTTCTGACAAAGAGAATTATAGCGAATTCATATAAAACCCGCTGTCCTGCTTTCGTTAAATAGAAGTTAAACTTTGAAACAGAATGTAAAACGATTCATCAAACTATTACCATCCTCTTTGTCATTCAATGTCATCTATTTTTGTATCATTAATTGTTTTATCTATTTTTACAAATAGAGGTACAAGAACGATGTTCCTGTACCTCTAAAATTCTTCCGATTACATTTTTTATTCTATTCCTTCTAAATCCGCCTCTGTAATAGATCTGACATTTGTATTGCGACCGCTTTCATCTGTTGGCAATTCCAGTTTTCCTTCGTTAATCAACTGTACTGCTTTTTCATGCAGTTCTTCATCCCAGTTGTATCCAGTCAATTTCCAGTTTCCGGTCAGCTTGGGAGCCTCTAAAGCACCGCCTTTTACATTCATAATGTAATCACCGATCAGCTCACGGACACCACCGATATCTCCCCTTACATCAATTTCCAAAATCTTCGGAAGCTCTTCACCTTCCTTATAAATTTCGCCATATGTGGTAAGCTGCGAAGCTGCACGATAATTATTTACTGCGACGCTCAGAATATCATTCTCTGCAATTTCTGTTCCGTCCGGACGTGTCAAATTCTGAATGCGTTCTCCCGGTTCCTTTGAGATATCAATCTCATAATTTACACCGCTGAAAATATCATAGTTGAATCCCAGGGATTTCTTCATTGAAAGAAATTGTCAAATCACCGTCTTTAAATGTATTATAATAACTTGCAGACCATTCCATATACTTTTTAAGCTGGGCACCAGTCATTTCCATCTTATACAAAGTATTTGCATATTTGTAAATGAGTAGAAAGGTCACATTTACGGATATCGCCATTCTGCATATTAGTCGCATCATTAAAGAGTGCCACTGCCGACACATCCGCATCAGTGTAATACATCTGTACTTCGTTAATCAAATCTATCAGCGCAGATTCCTGCAATTTTGCCTGCGCAATTCCGTTGATTTCAGATTCCGGAGCAAGCGGACCTCCTGTCAGTGTTCCAATTACTGTATTGGCATCTTCTTTCGCGCAT
>ENA-OQAB01000885-OQAB01000885.1-human-gut-metagenome-genome-assembly--contig:-NODE-885-length-15050-cov-2.493667_pt1 | contig 15050 bp, 25 predicted proteins | sample MGYA00242490_ERZ504517 | MGnify/ENA primary metagenome ERZ504517 (study PRJEB26092, sample SAMD00036298) | human gut metagenome | host: Homo sapiens | study: EMG produced TPA metagenomics assembly of...
CACGATATTCATGATGGTTCAATCCTTTCGACATACAATCGATGCGCCGTATTGTATCAAAGCCCTACGCCGTACGCGCGCATTTCAACAGAAAGACAGGCAGAGCGAACGAATGCGCCCCGAAGGGCGCATAATAAACTCGCAGGTCGTTCGTAAAGACAGCGAGAAGCCCCGAGGTGCCTTGTTCCGTTGGCCAGCAAGGCCAGTGGATCCGATTTGTACAATATTGTACAAATCGGCGGTCCTGGCGCATAAAAAAAGCCCTGACCAGTTATCTGATCAGGGCCTTTACATTTACCGCTTCCCTATTTGAAGAAACCCTCGTAGTTGTGCATCTTCAGCTGGCTTTCCACCTTGTTCATGGTGTCGAGGGCCACGCCGATCATGATGAGGATCGAAGTGCCGCCGAACGCCTGGATGAGCGTATTGCCGGTGAAGTAGAAGATGATCGTCGGCACCACCGCGATGGCGGCGATGAAGATGCCGCCGGGCAGCGTGACGCGATGCAGCACGTTCTTGATATAGGTCACCGTCGCCGTGCCCGGACGCACACCGGGAATGAAGCCGCCCTGCTTGCGCAGGTTGTCGGCCGTCTCCTCCGGATTGAACACCATGGAGGTGTAGAAGTACGCGAAGAACACGATGAGCAGCACGGTGAGGATCCAGTTGACCCAGCCGGTGGAGATGGCGTCGGCCACCGCCGTCAGCCAGCCCACGTTGAACAGGGCCGCCAGCTGCGCCGGGAAGTAGATCAGGCAGCTCGCGAAGATGATCGGGATGACGCCCGCCGCATTCACCTTGAGGGGAATGTAGGTGGACTGGCCGCCCATCATCTTGCGACCCTGCACGCGCTTGGCATAGTTCACCGGGATGCGGCGCTGCGCACGCTCCACGAAGATGATCGCGGGAATGCAGGCAAGCACCACAAGCAGGGTGACCACCGTAATCGCGACGCCCATAGTGGTATCGGCCGTGAGGTTCATCGACGAGAAGATGGCGCTCGGCACGCGCGACACGATGCTCACGAAGATGATGAGCGACATGCCGTTGCCGATGCCGCGCTGCGTGATAAGCTCGCCCATCCACATGATGAACGCAGTGCCCGCCACGAGCGTGAACACGACGAGGATGTCGGTGAGGATCTCCGGCACCTCCGTGGAGAACACCACGCCGTACTGCGGCGACTTGAACAGCAGCAGGTAGCCGATGGCATTGATCAGACCCAGACCCAACGTCAGGTAACGCGTGATCTGCGTGATCTTGCGACGACCCGTCTCGCCTTCCTTAGCCCAGCGCCCGATGGCGGGGATGACGCCCTGCATCAGCTGCATGATGATCGATGCCGTGATGTAGGGCATGATGCCCAGCGAGAAAACCGAGAAGTTCGACAACGCACCGCCCGTGAACAGGTCGAGCATGGTCATGGACACGCCCGAGTCCTGGAACGAGTTCGCGAACTCGTTGAACGGGATGCCGGGCACCGGCACGTACGCGCCGAAACGATACAGCGCGAGGATAGCCAGAGTGAACAAGATCTTCTTGCGCAGCTCCGGTACCTTGAATGCATCGATGATCGAGCTTAGCAAGGCTCTTCGACCTTTCCTCCGGCTGCTTCGATCTTCGCCTTGGCGGAAGCAGACACCTTATCCACCTGCACGGTGAGAGCCTTGGTGATCTCGCCGTCGCCCAGCACCTTCACGAGCGCGTCGGCATGCTTGATGATGCCCTTGGCCTTGAGGCTTTCGCCGTTCACCACGTCGCCGGCCTCGAAGGTCTCCTCGAGACGCTTCACGTTGACGGCAGGTACTCCACGTGGTTGATGTTCTTGAAGCCCGGGAGCTTCGGCAGGCGACGAGCGAGCGGCGTCTGACCGCCCTCGAAGCCTGCACCCTTGCCGCCGCCAGCACGCGACTTCTGGCCGTTCATACCGCGACCGGACGTCTTGCCCGTGCCCGACGCGGGACCGCGACCCACGCGCTTGCGGGGCTTGCGCGAACCTTCAGCCGGCTTGAGATCCTTGAGTTCCATGTTAGTTTCTCCTTCTTTCGCTGTCCGGGACCCTTCCCGGCGCTGGCAGCTCGCCGCCAGCAAACTTCCGTAAATCGACCATCGGCGTGCCGTTGCGGCACGCCGACGAATCATTATATCCTACCTGCCAAGTACCACGAAGATTAGATCTCTTCGACCTTGACCAAGTGCTTCACCTTGAAGATCATGCCGCGGACGGACTCGTTGTCCACCTGCTCCACGGAGCGGTTGATCTTGCCGAGGCCAAGCGCGCGCAGGGTCTTGCCCTGGTCTTCCTTGTAGCCGATGGAGCTTTTCACCTGGGTGATGCGCAGGGTCTTCTTTGCGTCAGCCATTAGTTCTTCTCCTTCCAGCCGTAGATCTTGGAGACGGACATGCCGCGACGCTCGGAAACCTGCTCGGGGCTCTCCATGTTCTTGAGGCCCTCGGCGGTGGCCTTGACCACGTTCATCACGTTGTCGGTGCCGAGCGACTTGGCGAAGCAGTCGGTGACGCCCGCCAGCTCCATGACCGCACGAGCCGCGCCGCCGGCGATAACGCCGGTACCGGGCGTAGCCGGCTTGATGAGCACGCGACCGGCGCCGTACTCGCCGATGATCTCGTGCGGCAGCGTCTTCTCGGCCGTCAGCGGCACGCTGAACATGTTCTTCTTCGCGTCCTCGACGCCCTTCTTGATGGCGATGGGCACTTCCTGGGACTTGCCCATGCCCACGCCGACGCGACCGTTGCCGTCGCCGACCACCACGAGCGCGGTGAGCGCGAAGCGGCGGCCGCCCTTGACAACCTTCGACACGCGGTTGATGTAGACGACGCGCTCCTGAAGCTCGGGGACCGCGGCGTTGTCTTGTTTGTTACGAGCCATAGACCTTAACCCCTTCTAGAATTTCAAGCCTGCTTCGCGAGCGGCATCGGCCAAAGCCTTGATGCGCCCGTGATACAGGTTGCCGCCACGGTCGAACACGACTTCCGTGACACCGGATTCCTGCGCCTTCTTGCCCACGATCGCGCCCAGGGCGGCAGCGCCCTCGACGGTCGCGCCGCTCTTGCCCGTGGCCTTGAAATCGGGGCCGAGCGTGGAAACGCCGCAGATCGTCTTGCCGGCGACGTCGTCGATCACCTGCACGTACATGTTGGAGTTGCTGCGCGTGACGCACACGCGGGGACGAGCCGCCGTACCGGCGATCTTTCCGCGAACGCGACGATGGCGACGAGCCAGCGCAGCCTGCTTTTTCTGAAGCTTGTTCATGATAATCCCTTCGATCTCAATCGTTCGCGGCTCGCGCCTAGTCCTTGCCGGCCTTGCCGACCTTGCGGCGGACATGCTCGCCCTCATAGCGAATGCCCTTGCCCTTGTAGGGCTCCGGCTTGCGCCACTTGCGGATGTTCGCGGCAACCTGGCCGACCTGCTCCTTGGAAGGACCGCTCACGATGATCTCGGTCTGGCTGGGCACCTCGAACGTGATGTTCTCGGGAGCCTCCACCAGCACGGGATGGGAGAAGCCGAGCTGCATCTCAAGATCCTTGCCCTTGAGCGCGGCACGGTAGCCGACGCCCACGAGCTGCAGCTTCTTGGAGAAGCCGGCAGACACGCCCTCCACCATGTTGGCGATGAGCGTGCGCACGAGGCCGTGGTAGGCCTTCGCTTCGCGGGAGTCGTTCGGACGCTCGACGATGATGTCGTCGCCCTCCCGCTTGATGGTCATGATCTCGGGGAAGGTGCGGGTCAGTTCGCCCTTCGCCCCTTTCGCCGTCACCGTCGTGCCGTCGATGGTCACATCGACTCCGGCAGGAACGGTCACGGGCAGCTTGCCAATACGAGACATATCTATCCCTCCCTTTCCTACCAGATGTAGGCGATGACTTCGCCGCCAACGCCCTTTTTACGGGCATCGCGATCGGTCATAACGCCGTTGCTCGTCGAAACGATAGCCGTGCCGAGGCCACCGAGCACGCGGGGCAGCTCGTCCTTGCCCGCGTAGATGCGCAGGCCGGGCTTCGAGATGCGCTTGATGCCGCGGATCGTCTTGGCCTTCTTGTCACCGTACTTCAACGTGATCTCGAGCGTAGCGCGCGGCTCGCCCTCGATGACGTCGTAGCCCTGAACATAGCCCTCTTCCTGCATGATGCGGGCTATCTCGACAAGTTTCTTGCTGGACGGCATGGACACCGTCGGCTTGCCGGCAGAGTTAGCGTTACGCACGCGCGTAAGCATATCTGCAATGGGGTCGGTCATGGTCATAGTGATTTTCTCCTTTGGTCCGTGATGAGCCTGTCGATTCGGTTCGTCAGCGCCCGTAACGCCTCCGCCTGAACCGTGGCACACCCGAGCGTAATCGTCGTGTGGCTTACCACGAAGCTTTGGTCACGCCGGGCAGTTCGCCTTTGTTGGCCAACTCGCGCAAGCAGACGCGGCACAGGCCGAACTTGCGGTAGTAGGCGCGGGGACGTCCGCAGCGCGTGCAGCGGTTGTGCTGACGCGTCGAGAACTTCGGCTCGCGCTTGGCCTTGGCGACCATCGATTTCTTAGCCATGCAAATCCTTCTTTCTTATATCCAGCCCGTCCGATCGTCCGGACGGGCTCGAGTGCACGTTTCAGCGCAGGTTGCCTTGGGGCAGCCTTGGGTGGGACAACGCGGGTTATTCCTTGTCCTTGAACGGGAAGCCCAGCGCGTCGAGCAGCGCGAAGGCGCTGTCGTCGTCCGGAGCCGTCGTCACGAACGTGATGTCCATGCCGCGCGTGCGATCGATCTTGTCGTAATCGATCTCCGAGAAGATAAGCTGCTCGGTGACGCCCATGGTGTAGTTGCCGCGGCCGTCGAAGCTGGTCGGCGAAATGCCGCGGAAGTCGCGCACGCGGGGAAGCGCCGTGGCCAGCAGGCGGTCGAGGAACTCCCACATGCGGTCGCCGCGCAGGGTGACCTTGCAGCCGATGGGCTGGCCTTCGCGCACGTGGAAACCGGCGATGGACTTCTTGGCGCGCGTCACGCAGGGCTGCTGGCCCGTGATGATGCGCAGGTCGCCCATGGCGGCGTCCAGCAGCTTGTGGTCGGCAGCGGCGGCGCCCACGCCCATGTTCACGACGATCTTCTCAAGGCGCGGAACCTTGTTCACGTTGTCGAGGGCGAGATCCTTCTCGAGCTTGGCCACGATCTCGTTGGTGTACTTTTCCTTCAAGCGAGGAGCAGTCATGTTTTCCTGTATCCTTTCGATGAATTAAACGCAGGATTTCCGACCCTGCGTCCCCAACCGGCCTGGCCGGAGGGGGTCATTGCTCAAAGGGGCGCGCCGCCGAAGCGCCGCGCCGCCTTCATGTGCTAGTCGATGTCCTTGCCGCACTTCTTGCAGACGCGGACCTTCTTGCCGTTCTCGTCGCGCTTGTTGCTGACGCGCGTGGGCTGCTTGCAGCTCGGGCACACCAGCATCACGTTCGACACGTGGATGGGAGCCTCCACCGAAGAGATACCGCCCTGCGGGTTCTGCTGCGTGGGGCGAAGAGCCTTCTTGACGATGTTGACCTTCTCCACGACGACGCGCTGCTTCTGCGGCAGCGAGCGCAGGATCGTGCCCTCTTTGCCCTTGTCCTTGCCGGCCAGGACCTTCACCTTATCGCCCTTTTTGATGTTCATGCTGTTCATTTGCGCACACCTCCTTAGAGCGTTTCAGGTGCCAGGGACACGATCTTCATGTACTTCTTGTCGCGCAGCTCGCGGGCGACGGGCCCGAAGATGCGCGTGCCGCGCGGGGCGCCGTTCGTGTCGATCAGAACGGCTGCGTTCTGGTCGAACTTGATGTAGCTGCCGTCGGCACGACGAACTTCCTTCTTCACGCGAACGACCACGCAGCGGACGACGTCGCCCTTCTTCACGTTGGTGTTCGGCGCGGCTTCTTTAACGCTGCAGATGATGACATCGCCCAGTCCCGCGTAACGGCGCTTGGAGCCGCCCAGGACCTTGATGCACTGCACCTTGCGAGCGCCGGAGTTATCGGCCACTGCGAGCATGGTTTGCATCTGAATCATTGCTTCAACCTAACTTTCATCTCGATAGTCTTTCGCGACGAGCGCGCAAGACTACTGGGCCTTCTCGACGATCTTCACGAGGCGCCAGCGCTTCATCTTCGACAGCGGACGCGTTTCCATGATCTGAACGGTGTCGCCGAGGCCGGCTTCGTTGTTCTCGTCATGGGCATGGAACTTCTTCGTCGTCGTCATCATCTTGCCGTACACGGGGTGCGGCTTGCGCTCCTTGACTTGCACGACGCAGGTCTTGTCGTTGACGGCGCTTACCACGACGCCCTGACGGACCTTGCGGGAGTTACGTTCTTCGCTCATGTGTATCCAACCTTCCTAGCCGACGGGCTATGCGCTCAGCTCGCGGGCGCGCATCTCGGTCTGAATACGCGCGATGTCCTTTTTGACCTGCTTCACGCGGGCGGTGTTGTCAAGCTGGCTCGTAGCCATCTGGAAGCGCAGGTTGAAAAGCTCCGCGCGCGCTTCCTTGAGTTTCGCCTGCAAATCGTCGGCAGACAGCTCACGGATCTCTGCTGCTTTCATTTATTCCTGCCCTTCCGTTTCACGAGAAACAATCTTGCACTTGATGGGCAACTTGTTGATGGCGAGGCGGAGCGCTTCCTTGGCGACGGCCTCGTCGACGCCACCGATCTCGAACATGATGCGGCCGGGCTTGACGACCGCGACCCATGCCTCGGGGTTGCCCTTACCGGAACCCATGCGAGTCTCGGCAGGCTTCTTCGTGATGGGCTTGTCCGGGAAGATCGTGATCCACACCTTGCCGCCACGCTTCATGTAGCGGGTCATGGCGATACGGGCTGCCTCGATCTGGCGGTTGGTGATCCAAGCGGCTTCGAGCGCCTGGATGCCGTATTCGCCGTGGTTCAACCGGGTGCCGCCTTTGGCCTTGCCCTTCATGGAACCACGCTGCACCTTGCGGTGCTTCACGCGCTTAGGTACGAGCATTACTTTGCCCTCCTATCGTTACGATCGTTGCGACGGGGACGGCTGGGGCGAGAGCTGCCCTCGAGCGCCGGCTGGGACGCCGTTCGTGGCCGGGGGAGCCGACTTCGGCCCGGTGGTACACCCACACCTGGCACGCCGATGGAGCCCATCGTCGTAGCAGCCGTGGCGAAACCGTAGTCGATCTTGGCACGCAGCGTGTGCAGCGGCACGCGACCTTCGCGATACCACTCGCGACGGCTCATCTCGGCACCGCCGAGACGGCCGGAGCACTGGATGCGGATGCCCTTGGCGCCGCTCTTGCGGGCGGACTGGACGGCCTTGCGCATCGCACGGCGGAACGCAACGCGTCCCTCGAGCTGCTCGGCAACGGACTGCGCGATGAGCGCAGCATCGAGCTCGGGGCGCTTGACCTCGACGACCTCGATGGACACCGGACCGTTGGCGACCTTCTCGAGCTTCTTGCGCAGCGAGTCGATCTCAGCGCCCTTCTTGCCGATGACGACGCCCGGACGGGCGGTGGTCACGATGATCTTGATCTTGTCGCCGGCGCGCTCGATCTCGATCTTGGAGACGGCGGCACGGGCGAGCTGCTTGTCCAAAAACTTCCTGATGGCCAAGTCGTTTGCCAGGTTCTTGGCGTAATCCTTGTCGGCGTACCAGCGGCTACGCCATTCCTCGGTGATGCCGAGACGGAACCCGGTGGGGCTTACTTTCTGACCCATGCGGCTTATGCCTCCTCTCGCGGTGCAACGATGATGGTGATGTGGCTCGTGCGCTTGCGGATGCGCGAAGCGGAGCCCTTGGCGCGCGGACGGATGCGCTTGAGCGTGGGGCCTTCGTCGGCGAAGGCGGCCTTCACGATGAGCGTTTCCGGGCGCACGTGGTGCTGGTTCTCGGCGTTGGCCACAGCGGAGTTCAGCGTCTTGGCGACAACCTCGGCGATGGCGCGGTCGGAGAACTGCAGGATCTCGCGAGCGGCGGGCACGGACTTGCCACGAATCAGATCGATGACGATACGCGCCTTACGGGGCGAAACGCGGACATAGCGTGCAATTGCTTAGCTTCCATGTTTCACCCCTTCTTATCTCGTTCTTGCCCTTGTCGGCGGAATGACCCTTAAAGGTGCGGGTCGGGGCGAATTCGCCCAGCTTGTGGCCGACCATGGATTCCGTAACGTATACCGGCACGTGCTTGCGGCCATCGTGCACGGCGATGGTGTGACCCACCATTTCCGGGAAGATGGTGCTCGAGCGCGACCAGGTCTTCACGACGTTCTTCTCGCCCGCCGCATTCATCTTCTCGATACGATCAAGAAGGCGCGGTTCAACGAAAGGACCCTTCTTCAAACTTCTACTCACTATTACTCCTTAACGCTTTGCGCTACTTCTTGCGACGGCGGATGATCAAGCGGCTCGAAGCCTTCTTGGGATTGCGGGTGCGATGGCCCTTCGTGGGAACGCCCCACGGGGTGACCGGGTGACGACCAGCGGACTTGTTCTTGCCCTCGCCGCCGCCGTGCGGGTGGTCGACCGGGTTCATGACGGTACCGCGAACGCTGGGACGGATGCCCTTCCAACGGTTGCGACCGGCCTTGCCGATCTTGATGTTGGAGTGCTCGGCGTTACCGACCTCGCCCACCGTCGCGCGGCACGTGATGAGCACGCGGCGCATTTCGGAGGAAGGCATGCGCAGGATGGCGTAGTCGCCCTCCTTGCCCATGAGCTGGATGCTGGTGCCGGCGGAACGGGCGATAGCGGCGCCCTTGCCCGGCTGCAGCTCCACGGCGTGGATGAGCGTACCGACGGGGATGTTGGCCAACGGCAGGGCGTTGCCCGGCTTGATGTCGGCCTCGACACCGCTCATGACGGTATCGCCCACGCGGAGGCCCTTCGGATGAAGGATGTAGCGCTTCTCGCCGTCGACGTAGTGCAACAGGGCGATGCGGGCGCTGCGGTTCGGGTCGTACTCGATGGTCGCGACCTTCGCGGGGACGCCGTCCTTGTTGCGCTTGAAGTCGATGATGCGGTAACGGCGCTTGTTACCGCCGCCCTGATGGCGGGTGGTGATGCGGCCGTTGTTGTTGCGTCCTGCCTTGTTGGACAGCGGCGCAAGCAGCGACTTCTCCGGCGTCGACGTCGTGATCTCGGCGAAGTCCGAGACCGTTTGGAAGCGTCGGCCGGGGCTGGTCGGCTTGTACTGTTTGACTCCCATTGCTTTCCTTTCTGCGGATTCTCGCTCGCACGCCTCTCCGTACACCGAGAATCCTTCGTCTCTTCGTGGCTCCGATTGCCGCCGATGTGCCGCAGGGAGGCTGGGCACGTGCGACTCCGGTTGCCACGCGTCCGGGTGTATCCATCTAAGTCCAGACGCAACCGAGAATTATACGCAGAAAACGCTTTGTATTCAAGAATCGATTTTTGGCGATCATTCGCGAACCCCCTTGCACACAACCTGAACACAAGATACGCAAGCAAAGTCGGACGCTCGACAGCTGAGCGGCCATGCTCGTCCATCGGGAACGTCCGGGCTTTTCGGCTTCGACGGTTTCGCCTGCTTTGAACGGACGGCGAGGCCAGCTGATCAGCGCAAGCGACGCAGCGCCTTTATCTCGCACGCTATCTTTTTAGGGTTGCGTACCAGGCCCCGCCCCATCCGGTAAAGCGGGAGCAGGGGACGCATCCATGCATGACGCCAGAAGAACGGAAAGGCTTCTTGCATCTGCTCCTCGCTGACGAACACGCGGCTTGCAACGTAGCGCTTCTTGACATCAGCGTCATCGCTGGGAGAGTCTGCGCGAATGGCATCCAAGCGTCGCTCCATCACGGTCTGCCACGTACCGTACGTGCCGCCGTTCATCAGGCGCAGAAGACGCGCCTGGTCGGCATCCGAAAGACCCGCTGTCTTTTGCGCCGGTCCTCTTTCAGCGTCCCGCCCTTGCGCGCAACGGCAAGCCGCTCGCGGATCCTCCAGCGCGCGAAACGACAGCCTGCGCGTCCACTGCTCAAATCTCGAAGACCCAGCTTGGAAAGCTCGTCTGCAAGATAGGATCGATCGAGACCCTTGCCGCGTGCACGTAGAAACACCAGCTGATCGACCAAAAACCTGATACCGCAACCCGATGCGTCATAATGCTTGAAAGCATGCGAAACCAGGTGCAGGTAGAAGTCATCGTCCGAGAAGCGATACTCCCGTCCCCTTCCGCCCCGGCCGGCATCGGACGCCTCGTCTTCGGCGGCATTCGAATCCAAGCGGACGGGCACGGCACGCTGCCAGGGGTTATGGTAGTACGCAGCCTGCGGACTGGAAGGCGATACCAACCTGCGGTGAAGTTCGAAATTGAAGTGAGGGTTCTTAACGAACGACTCATGATTGCCTGCTGTTTTCGATATGGTCCGGTAACCGCGCGCCTCCATAACCTCAACAGCCATACGCACGGCGCGCGCCGTAGTGCGCTCGCGGTCGGCTTCGGTAGCCCCCGCAATCCGAAACCCACCGGCAGGGTCTTCTTCTACGAATCCGTACAGAATATCGTTGTCCGCCATGGATCGCATATGGGGCGACGGATACAAATCCACTAGCAGCGCGCCCTTAAGGGGAAGCCACGACAGGCCGCGATCCGCCAAAGCGGCAAGCACGGCCTCGCGCTCGATGCCGTAGCTCACGCAACGGTACAAGGTCATGTCGGCAGTCGCGCCCCATTCCTTCAGCATGTCTGCCGGAACATCGCGAACCCGGCGAGCCGACGTCCAAGCCAAGCCCTCCACGCTGTTGAACTCCGCCAACGCGTAGACTTCATCCCAAGAGGCGCCTTCGGGCAGCGAACAGGGCTGCACGTCGTTCAATGCACACGACATCAAGTGAATCAAATAGAACGCGCTTTCCCTCATAAGCTTTTCCTTCTTTCAAGATTCGGGCAGCCCTCCGTAGATACGCGACCGCCCACCTGCACGACGCGATCGCACAGAGCCACCGCCCTGCCCCGATGCGTTGCCATGAGCACCGTGCGATCGGGAAGCTCGCGCAAACGACGGATCATCCGCTCCTCGCAAGCGGCATCGAGCGCGGACGTGGCCTCGTCGAGCAGCAACACGGGCGCGCCGCTGTATACAGCTCGGGCAACGGCGAGCCGTTGCCTCTGCCCTTCCGAAAGAGCGGCGCCGCGCTCTCCCAGACGAGCATCGAGCCCGCCGGGCAAGCCGCCAACGAACTCGTCGGCGCAGGCCGCATACAAGGCGTCCCTAACGCGCGCGTCATCGGGAGCGCCATCCCCGTCGGCAAACGCAACCACCTCGCGCGCCGTGCCCGAAAGCAGGCAATTACCCTGCGGAACGTACGCGAACAACCCTGGGCGAACCGAGGATGCCGAAATTCGGCGCCCCTCCGCACGCACATACGCGCTTCCCTCGTCAGGCTGATACGCCCCCAGCAGAAGACGCATCGCCGTGCTTTTACCGGCGCCGCTCTCCCCCACAAGCGCCACTACCTCCCCCGCGCGAACATCGAACGAGCAGTCGCGCAAAGCCTCGCGCGCGCCGTCTTGATCGTAGCGAAAGAAGGCCTTGTCCAAACCGAACGATTCCAGCGAGGAAGCCGGCACTGCCACGGAGTCGCGTCCGCCCGGGAACGCTCCACCTGCGCAGGAGAAACGTCCGACGGCCTGATCGAGCTCCATGAGACGCTCAGCGCTAGCCAACATGGAGGCGTAGCGCGAGAACAGGGATCCCATTCCCGCAAAGGGCGCCTGCACCTGACCGGTCAGCTGAACAACGGCCATCATGGTGCCGTAGCTGACCGAGCCATTCAAAAGCCCCCAACCGCACCACGCGAAGCACAGGAGGTATCCGCCTTGCATTGCCGCGGAAAGACCCGTGCTGCAGGCGTTCGAGAACGCCATCTTGCGCATGCGAGAGCTCAGATGCTCGTCCATAACCCGACGGCTCTGGCCAATCACCTTGCGCTCGCACCCGAACGAACGCACCATCAGCAAGCTTTCCAAGAATTCCTGCACGTAGCAACGAACGGAGCTTTCCGCCTCCTGCACGCAACGATGAAGCTTTTTCTGATGCGAGCGCAACGCAAGGGAAATCGCGCCGACCAGACAGCCCACCGCCACCAGCACTGCGGCAAGCAGAGGGGCCAGCATGCCCATCACCGCAAGCGACCCGAGCAACCGCGTGATCGAGGACGCCGCTTCGGGAAGCGCTCCGGTTGCCCCCTCGGCCACCACGCGCGCATCGGACGTCATGCGCGCAGACACGTCACCGGTATGTCGTCTCGATGCCAAGCCGAAATCACCTTCGAGCATCGCCGCAAGCGCTTGCTGGCGAAACCGATTCTCAAGCGTGGCCTGGGCCGCCTCGGAGAGCGCGCGGCAGGCGCATAGCACGCCCACCTGCGTGGCAAGAAGAACGCCGAACGCGCACACGGCAGCGGAGAACCCTTGGGACGAGCCCGCCGCAGCCTGATCGATGCACGCCCTCATAACAAGGGCGAACGCCACCGCGATGACCGCCGCCACCGCACGCAGAGCCGCAAGGCCAACCACCAGCCATGTCCCCGGCCCGCCCACGCGCACGATCCATCGCTGCACCTGAAACCGATCGCGCAAGGCGTCGACCTGCGCTCCGGCGCTTGCATGCGACGTCATCAGACGCACCTACCCGCCTCGAGAACGAAAGCCTTGACGCGACCGAGCGAGCGACGAAGTCGCATGAGCGCTCGACGCGCCGGATACGCCCCGCACCACGCGCGCACGTAGCATCGATACCCCGTCCCTTGCATGTTCACCTGGGTTTCGCCTCGGTAAAACCCTGTGAGAACACCAAGGACGTCGGCATCGGTTATGTCGTGTTCGCGGCCTATGCAGTTGTCGCCGCAAATCACATACGAATCAGCCAGCACCTCCACCACGCGATGCAGCACATAGCGATCATCGCGCTTGTACAGGGCGACGTCAAAGCGCCGAAGCCGACCGCATGGCGGACGCACCACGACGGTGTCGCATCGGTCGCGGATCATGGGCCACATGCTGACGCCGCTGGTAACCCCCACATAGACGCCCTCGCGCTCAAGCACCTCCGCAAATGGTCGACAGCGTCGTCATGCCAAAAAAGCCGGCTTTCTGCGCGGTGGCCACGAACGACGCGACATCGCGTTGCGCGGTTTCGAGATCCACGTCGTAGCTTTTCACGAGCTCCTGGGCGATATCTTCCGCGTCGTCGCCGCGAGAAAGCCCTTCCCAAATTACGCGACCCGTACCGTTCAGCTTCACCATGCCATGAAAGTCGCGGCTGGCCTCGCCCGTTGCGATGACCACCGTCTGCCCGGCCACGTCCCTCAGCACGAACCCGTCCTTAATCCTCACGTCACGCTCCTTCCCCCTGCACTGGCCTGGCTCGCCAGTCCAGGCACGATTGTGCTTCATATCCCATCAGAGACGCGCCGCCCGTCAGCGTCTCAAAGCTGCATCGAACGGCGTCATGCGACACGTCGCACGCCAATTCGTACAGCGGAACGCATCCGACCAGCTTGTCCGACAGCTCCAACGTGCGCGCCGCGGCACGGCTGTCGAACGGCAGATACACTTGCCGTAAAAGCCGGCCAACGCAACCGGAAGCGTCCAGGAGCCCGATGCTGTTCGTTGGAGCCTGCCGCAGAAAACACACGGCGCGAAGCGGCACGGAAGCGTTTTCATGCCAGCCTTCTTTGCCCGCCCACGGCGTGCCGTACGCTACGGGGACGTCGCCCTCGCCGGTTAGGCGAACGATGGGCTTGTCGCCATTGACGATGCTCGCCGCATCGCCCAAGAAGCGTTTCCACAAAAGCGCGTGCGTCGACTTGCCCGTGCCGCTGGGAGCTGCAAGCAGGTAGCCCTCGCCTTGGAACGAGAGCAGAGCCCCATGCACCAACATGCGATCGAACGCAGGCAAGGCCTCGGCGATCTGCCGATACACCGCAAGCGTCTCCAGGTAGGCGTCCGACCATGCGCCCTCGTCGCGCTCGGCGTCGATATCCTGCAAACCTACACGCACCTCAATATCGGGCGAGGTGCCCTGCGGCACCTCGTAGCCCGAACACATACGTTCCACTTGCGCATACCGCGATGCAACCGACACGGTAAGCCCCGCCAGCCGAAGGCAGAAATGCGGCATCTTAGTAGAACCCCGTCCATCGCTCGCCATCATCCGATGGATCCTGCCCCGCCGGAGGCTTTTGCTCGTCGGAGGGAGGGTCCGAGTCAGGAGAACCGAAATCTACCGTGTTGTCGGCAGCGCTGCCTCCAGCATCCGCACCGTCCGATTCCGGGGCAGGCTGGTTGCCCGCCGCCCCCGGCTCCTCGCCGGAAGCCGATGCGGCAGAGGGACCTTCCGCGCTTGGCAGGGGCTGTACCGCATCGCCGGACTCGTCGGACGCGTTTGCTTGCGGCTTCGCATCCTGGATTGGTTCGTCCTTGGCGGAAAGCGAGCTCTCAGGAGTCGCCTTCTCGGGCGTCGCCTTCTCGGACTCGCCGCCGAACAGACCGATACTTGCCAAGCCAATACCTCCAATAAGAACAACCGCCACAGCGGCAACCGCAGCGGTGATTGCGATATGTTTTTGCTTCATCGACCAACCGCCCTTCACTAATGCGGCAGGGGCGCAACCCGTGCGCCCCTGCCGCTGTTGCTACGCTTTACGGTATGATCGGGAAATCGTGATCGTTATCACCAGGTTGAGGATTTGATGCGCACACGACATCTTTGCCCTCAAACTCCACCACTTCCATACTGGGAACTTCATACTTCATAGTTTCAAACCTGCTCTTTCTCTCGCTTCTCTATGCAAGAATCTTGGTTGCATACTCCTTCTCGTCTGCCGAAGCAGTCGAAGAATTCAAGATGTACTGCGCCACTTGGTTGATAGACCGAGTCTGTACGATGTCCTTAGTTGTCACCGTGGTTCCGTCTACAGTCTTGTACGTCATGTTCATGATTGTCGCTATCTGAGTGCCGTAGTGAGCCTTAGGGGGTATTCCGAAGCACCAGGTTTCACAGCAGTCCGACCAGTG
>ENA-OQAB01000886-OQAB01000886.1-human-gut-metagenome-genome-assembly--contig:-NODE-886-length-15033-cov-3.545552_pt1 | contig 15033 bp, 11 predicted proteins | sample MGYA00242490_ERZ504517 | MGnify/ENA primary metagenome ERZ504517 (study PRJEB26092, sample SAMD00036298) | human gut metagenome | host: Homo sapiens | study: EMG produced TPA metagenomics assembly of...
ACCCGGATTTTCCTCGGGCTCAAGGCCCGGGGCTACGATGTGAACACCTGCGTCTATACCGCCCGGCAGGGGCGCGACGAGATTCTGCGGCTTCTTTCTAAGGCGAAGGGAGGGGCAGCTACATGATTCGGGACATTACCTTCGGCCAGTTCTTTCCGGCCAAATCGCCCATCCACGCTTTAGACCCCCGCACGAAGCTGGTCCTAGTGGTGGCGTACATCGTCATGGTCTTCATCGGCAACAACTTCTTCTGCCTAGGGCTGGCCGCCGCTTTTCTCATTTTAGTCACGGCGTTGTCCAGGGTTCCCGTGAAGATGATTTTGCGTTCCATCCGGCCGATCTGGTTTGTCATCGCCTTTACGGCGATTTTAAACATCTTCTATATCCAAGGCGAGGTTCTCCTGTTCGAATGGGGATTTATCCACATTTATGACCGAGGAGTATTCACCGCGTTGTTTATGGCAGTGCGTATTATACTGGTAGTTATGGGAAGCTCTTTGCTTACCTACACCACCTCCCCCACCGACCTGACCGATGGGCTGGAGCGGCTTTTGTCCCCGCTGAAAATTTTCAAGCTGCCGGTTCACGAGTTTGCTTTGATGATGACCATTGCCCTGCGCTTTATTCCCACCCTCATCGAGGAGACGGACAAGATCATGTCGGCCCAGAAGGCCAGAGGGGCGGATTTGGAATCGGGCGGGCTGCTAAAGCGGGTGAAGGCGCTGGTCCCCATTCTCATTCCCCTTTTTGTCTCCTCCTTCCGCCGAGCTTTTGACCTGGCTACCGCCATGGAATGCCGGTGCTACCATGGCGGAGAAGGGCGTACCCGGATGAAGAAACTGCAGATGCACGCGGGGATTATTGGGCCTTTGGGGTGACTATTTTGGTTTTCTGGCGGCATCATCGCCGCCTCCCATCCTGCTGCCGAAGGTTTACTAAGGAAAGGGAATCGGGATGCGAAACATACTTTTGACCCTGCGCTATGACGGCAGCCGGTACCATGGCTGGCAGGTCCAGCAAAACGCCCAGTCGGTGCAGGCGGTGCTGCAAAACGCCATGGAAGGGCTTCTGGGCGCCCGTCCGGATGTAAAGGGATGCAGCCGCACGGATGCGGGCGTGCATGCGATGACGTATTGCTGTAACTTCCGCACGGAGCATGGCATCCCCTCCGAGCGCCTCATACCGGCGCTCAACGCCCACCTGCCGCGCGATATTGCGGTGTTCGGCTGCAAAGAGGTTCCGGCGGCATTCCATGCGCGTTATGACTGCAAGGGGAAGGAATATGTCTACCGAATATGTAACAGCCGTACACGCAACCCCTTTTGGGAAGGGCGCGCACTGCATTATCCTTATGTGATTGACGTGGCCTATTTAAACCAGCAGGCGCAGGATTTTGTGGGGCGGCATGATTTCTCCGCCTTCTGCGCCGCGGGTGGGAGTGTGGCGGATAAGGTGCGTACCGTCCGTGCGGCGCGTGTGGAAAGAAAGGGCGAGATCGTTTCTTTTTTTGTGGAGGCGGACGGCTTCCTTTACCACATGGTGCGCATCATGATGGGTACGCTTTTAAGTCTGGAGCAAGGGCGACTGCGCTCCGGGGCGATTCCGGTAATTCTGGAAGGGCGCGACCGAAGCGGCGCGGGGATCACCGCCCCGGCGCAGGGGCTTTATCTCAACCGCGTGTATTATTAAAAGGCAGCGCGGCCGGTAGGAGGCAAAAGCCTGCTGCCCCCAGTTCACATAACGATGGAGGGATGCGCCATGAAAAAAGATCAGGCAGTGCAATCGCCCGCGGGGCGACTGCGAGCCAGACGCAAAAAAAGGATCATGATAGCTTTGGCTGCCGCTGTGGTCATCTTAGCCGCTGTGGTGATAGGGGTGTGCGTTCAGGTGCTGCCTGGGCGTTCACAGGGGCAGGCCGGGCAGGGGCAGCAAAGCGAAGGCTTTCCCTACTCGATCAATTCTAATCTTGTGCGCGATATGCGAATGCTGGGGCCGGATGTGTTGCTCCTGACGGATGAGGCGGTCACCGTGCTCGATTCCTCCGGCCGAGAGGTCAGCCGCATGCCGCATGCCTATAAGCGGCCCGCGATGGATCTGCGCGCAGGGAGGCTGATCGTATATGATCGCGGGGGAAGAAAGCTGCGGCTGCAAAATCGCACCAAAATTCTGCTCGAAAAGGAGCTGGAATCCGATATCGTTACCTGCGCCATCGGGCGCAGTGGGAATTTTGCCGTTGCAACCCGTGAGGATAACGCTGCAAGCTTTTTGACGGTCTATGATAAAAATGTTAATGAAGTATTCAAATGGCGTTCATCGAACGACTATATCATGGACATAGCTTTATCGGATGATGGAAAATACGCCGCCGTGGCGGTAGCGGGCTCCTCCTCTGGCAAGCTGTATTCCAAAACGTATGTTTTTGCCTTTTCTAAAGACAAGCCCTTAGCCAGTTTGGAATACCCCGGCGTTTCGCTGTTTGACGTTTCCTTTTCCGGTAAATCCACCATTTTGGTCACAGGCGACTCGCTGCGGGGCGTGATCCAAAACAGAACAAAGATGATGGAACCGTTTTCCTTTGGGACGAATGAGCTACGCTGCTTCTCCGCCTCTGAGGAGGGGGAAAGCGCTCTGGTGCTCGCGGAATATGGCAGCATGAATGCAAACGATTTGATTGTTTATGATGAGGAAGGGCAGGAAAAATTCCGTCAATCCTTCGGCCAGGAGGTGCGTTGGGTATCCTGCGATGGCAGCAACACCGCCGTTTTGCTCGCCGGCAGCGTGCAGGCCTTTGACGCAAAGGGCAGGAAGATCGGCCATTTTGCTGTTCGGAGCGATGCGCTGCGCGTGCTGGTATCCGGCAGGAGCACTTATGTGCTCTCAATGGGTGAACTGGATCGCTTGGATACGCGGGATAAATCGCTGGATACATAGTGGATTCCGGCTGGGATGGGAGCTATGTTATCTATTGTGATTATGGATGGCTTATGCTATACTAGAATTCTAATAATATAAAGGGAATGGGCCTCCCGCCAGGGCGGCGGAAAGCTTTATGGAAGGGCCGGATGTATTCCCGTTTCTTTTAATTTTCCGAGAAGAGGTGGACTGTTTGGGCTTGGTGCTGGATTTTGCTTTTTTCGCTGTGCTGCTCGTGTGCATCATCGTAGCGGCAAAGCGCGGATTTGTGCTTTCGCTCATGGAACTGGTCGGATTTTTCCTCGCAGGCGCCTGTGCGCTTTCGCTTAGTGGTCTGATCGCACCTGAGATTTACGATCGTTTCTTTGCACAGCAGGTTACCCAGGCAATTGCCGCTCGGCTTCCGGATTTGTCGGGCGCGGCAACAGCCGCCCAGCAGGCGCATGCCGCTCTTGAGAGCCTGCCCGATGTGATCGCGCAGTTTGCAGCATCCTTGGGCATTGATACGGCAGCGCTGGCGCAGAAGATCCTTTCGGCGGATCTTAGCGGCGCGGCGCTTGCGCAGACACTGGCCGATAGCATCGCAAGGCCGCTTGTCACCCTGCTGTGCAGGCTTGCCCTCTTTGTGGGCCTAATTCTCATATTTGGGATTTTATTTCGTATTCTGGCGGCAGTGATTGACCGCTTCTTTCATCTTCCTGTCCTGCGCACGGCAAATGCCGCACTTGGCGGCGTGATGGGCGCGCTCAAAGGGTTGCTGGTGGTGTTGGTAGCGGGCGTTGCCTTGCAGCTGGCGGCAAATCTGTTCGCTTCGCCAGGCGCCGCTTTTCAGCAAACGGTGGAATCTTCCTTTGTGATGGGAATGGTTCGCGAGCTCCTTCTAGTTTCTGGCATCGCTTCATAAACCGGGCGGAGAGCGATCACATAAGCATATTGGCAAATCAACAAAATGTGTGGAAAAGGGTGTGTCGTATTTGAAGGGTCTTTTTAAGGGATGCCTGACGGTTCCCAACCTGCTAAGCCTGATCCGGATCATCTTGGTGCCGGTGTTTGCAGTGCTTTTTTATCAGGGCCATGTGTTGTGGGCAGTGTTCGTGCTGTTCCTGTCTGGCCTGAGCGATTTTTTTGACGGGAAGATTGCCCGCCGGTTTCATCAGGTGAGCGCTTTGGGGAAGGTGCTCGATCCAGTGGCGGATAAAATTACGCAAATCACGATTGCCGTGATGTTATTTCTGGAGTTTCACAAATCGACCAGCGGCGCCATGCGGGCGTTTAGCTGGGTATTTCTGTTCTTCCTGTGCAAGGAGGGCTTGATGATCCTCGGCGGCGCGGTGATGCTCGCAGTCGGGCTTCGCCCCGGCGCGGCGGAAATTTACGGCAAGGTGGCAACCTTTGCCTTCTATGGCGTGATGCTTGCTATCATCGCTTTTGGGCCGGGCTTTGGAGCATTTGTGCAGCTTGGCGCTTCGCCTATGCCGGATTGGATGATTATGATATTGGTCGTTGTATCCGCCATTCTTACCCTCGTTGCCCTCATTAGCTATCTGCCTGAGACCTTCCGCCAATTCCGCGACCGGAAGAAGCCACAGCAGGAGCCCCCTCAAAAATAAAACGGTGTGCCTGTGCGGAATGGACGCTTCTATTCCGCACAGCGGTATTCCGCCGCTGCGGCCGGCAGAAGCGTACAAGCTGATTGCACGTTTCTGCCGGCTTCAGAGGAATATGAGGTTTCCAAACCACTGAAAATCTGTTTTGCCTCTTAAGTGAAAGGATGATTATTAGCATATGAAACAGCCAATTTGCAGCAGATGCAAAAAACGCCCTGCCATGATCTTTATCTCCCGTGTGGACGGGGAAAAGAGCACGCCGGAAGGGCTTTGCCTAAAGTGCGCAATGGAGATGAATATTGGCCCCATTAAGCAGATGATGGAGAGCATGGGCATCACCGAAGAGGATCTCGATGCAATGAGCGAACAACTCGGCGGGATGTTTGGCGGTGAAAACGGTGAGGATTTCGAGCCTGGCGGCGCGGGGACCTTTCCCTTTATGCAGGGGCTGATGGATCTGAATTTGCAGCCCGGTGAAATGAGCGAAACGCAGGGGGACGGCACGCCTGAGCAGGAAGAAACGCTCCCCGCCGAAGCGCCTGATGCAGCGCAGCAAACCAAGACGAAGCGCAGCAGAAGTAAGGAAAAGAAAAAGATTAAGCGCAAGTATCTTGACGCTTACTGCACCAATTTGACCCAGCGCGCGAAAGACGGCCAAATTGACCGTATTATTGGCCGCGACCGTGAGATTTACCGCGTGGTGCAGATTCTCTGCCGCCGCACGAAAAACAACCCCTGCCTCATCGGCGAGCCGGGCGTTGGCAAAACCGCCATTGCGGAGGGCCTCGCGCTGCGCATGGCAAACGGTGAGGTGCCCGCGCGGCTGGCTGATAAGGAGCTGCACTTGCTTGACTTGACCGCGCTCGTTGCAGGCACGCAGTTCCGCGGCCAGTTTGAAAGCCGCATCAAGGGCCTGATTGAAGAGGTAAAACAAAACGGCAATATTATCCTCTTCATTGATGAGGTGCACAATCTCGTGGGCACCGGCGATGCAGAGGGCTCCATGAACGCGGCGAATATCCTCAAGCCCGCCCTGTCCCGTGGCGAAATCCAGGTGATTGGCGCAACCACCTTCAACGAATACCGCAAAAATATTGAGAAGGATGCAGCGCTGGAAAGGCGCTTCCAGCCTGTGAAGGTGGAAGAGCCATCGATTGAGGATACCTATCAGATGCTTATGGGCATCAAAAGCTATTATGAAAATTATCACCATGTACAAATCAGCGATCAGCTGGTGCGGCGCGCTGTCGTGCTCTCTGAGCGCTATATCAACGACCGTTTCCTGCCGGATAAAGCCATCGATCTGTTGGACGAAGCCTGTACCTGCGCAAATCTGCGCAATAAGGCCATCAGCGACTATCAGAAGAAGAGCAATGAACTTCAGGAGCTCAAGGAGACGGAAGAGGATCTCATGAACGATACCGAGGAGATGGATTTGGAGGAAATTTCCCGTGTTCGTGCTGAGATCGTCGCCTGCGAGAGCGAAACAAACAAGTTAAAGCCGGCGGCGGATGACAACGGCGTAACAGAGGATGACCTCGCCAATGTCATCCAGCTTTGGACCGGCATCCCCGCGAGTAAGGTGATCGAAAGCGATCTGCGCCGCCTGGCGGGGCTTGAAAACACATTGAAAAGCAAAGTGATTGGCCAGGATGAGGCGGTTGCGCTCGTATCCGCCGCGATTCGCCGCAGCCGTGTGCAGATCAGCCCGCGCCGTCGCCCGGCTTCCTTTATCTTCGTCGGCCCTACGGGCGTGGGGAAGACAGAGCTGGTCAAGCAGCTTGCCAACGAGTTGTTTGATACGCCGGAAACGCTCATCCGCCTGGATATGTCCGAGTTTATGGAGAAGCACAGCGTGTCCCGCATCATCGGTTCTCCGCCCGGCTATGTCGGCTATGACGAGGCGGGCCAGCTCACGGAAAAGGTGCGCCGCAAGCCCTATTCCGTCATCCTATTCGACGAAATCGAAAAGGCGCATCCGGATGTGCTCAACATTCTGCTCCAAATTCTCGACGAGGGCCGGATTACAGATGCGCAGGGCCGCACGGTCAATTTTGAGAATACCGTGATTATTATGACCTCCAACGCGGGCAGCGAGCGCAAGGAGGGTGCGATGGGCTTTGCAAAAGATGTTCAGACAGCCACCCGGGAAAAAGTCATGAAAGCGCTCAGTGATTTCCTGCGCCCGGAATTTATCGGACGTGTGGATGAAGTGGTGGTGTTCCGTGCCTTGACAGAGTCGGATTACGAAAAGATCGCTGTGCTGATGCTCAATGAACTGGTGGGGCCGCTGCACGAAAAGGGCATTCACTTCACCTGGGAGGAGGGTGTGCCGGCGATCCTTGCGAAAAAAGCCTTTGGTGGGCAGAGAGGCGCGCGTGATCTGCGCAACCTGATCCGCCGCAGGGTGGAGGATCAGATCGCCTCTCTTATGGTGGAACACTGCGATGAGCCGCTTGCCTCCATTTGTGTTGGCGCAAATGAAGATCTTTCTTTGGCATGCGTTACAATATAAGAAAAGCCGGAAGCACGGCCCTGCAATTGAAATGGGGCCGTGCTTTTTTTGTTTTTTTACGAAGCTCAGCCGGTGTCTATTTATTTCGGCGTAGGAGCGAAAGGATTTCCGCATCAACCGCAGACCCGTACCTAAATAATACGGGTTCAAGCGATATCAGCCGTTTATGAAAACAGTTCGTTATCAACTAATTTTTAAGGATAGCGTAGAGGTGAACTGTGTTCGCCCTTATGGTGATTCTTCCATCCACCGCAGGCCTGTTTTCAAAGCAAAGCTAGCCTTCATTGCGGGGATCTAAGAGATGCACGACGCCTATGAGAGCGCGCAGCTACCGGCTATTTTTTATTACGAAGCGCAGCGAGTAACAAAACAGGGCCTGCCTTCATTGCGGGGATCTAAGAGATGCACGACGCCTATGAGAGCGCGCAGCTACTGGCTACTTTTTTATAGAATTCGATCACTACTAAACCCGAAAATGCTTGACGTAAGCGAAAAATTTTTGTATAATAGGCCAAAATCAAAACGGGTGAATTGCCAAAAGCGCATAGCCTGCGGATAGGGATCATATTCTTTTCATAATGAAAAGGATCGTGTAGAGGAGGCCTGAAGAAACCTCCCGGCATTGTGCTGCGCATGGCCGGGGAAGGAAGCAAGGCGGCGTTTTCCGTCTGGCGGCTCGTATAATCCCGGCCGTGCGAAAGGGCTTGGCTGTACCCAAAATTTTAAAGGAATGCAATGCCCTGCATTCCAATTCTGGAGGGAGCTTGAAAATGATTTGTCCAAAGTGTGGAAAAACCAATGATGATGGAGTTACATCCTGCGCCTTCTGCGGCGCAAAGTTTACGGCAATGTCCGCAGAAGTTAAGAAAGAGTCCGGTGGATTCTTTCAAAAACATAAAACGCTGGTGATTGTGGCAATTGTTCTGGTCATTCTGATTGCAGGCGGTTCGGTTGCCGGTTATTTTATAAATGCTTCTAAAAAATCAACGAAACAAGGGGCGGATGCATTCAGCATTGATGCAAGCGGTGTGCTCACCAGCTATGCAGGCCCCGGCGGGGAAGTGGTAATTCCGGATGAGGTCAAAGAGATCGGCCCCGGTGCCTTCCAAAATAATGATACCATTACATCCGTCGTCATCCCGAAGCATGTCACTGCTATCGGCGCTAGCGCGTTTGAAGATTGCAGTAAGCTGACGAAGGTCATCATGCCGGAGCAGCTTGAAAAGCTTGCCGAACGCACTTTTGAGGGCTGCCGGTATCTAACTGATGTGACCATCCCGCAAGGCGTTACGATCATTGAAGAGCGCGCCTTTGGAGATTGCACGGAGCTGCCTGCCATTACAATCCCCGGCACGGTAAAGCGAATTGATATCTATGCTTTCTGGGCCTGCAATAAGTTAACAAAGCTCACGATTGAAGAGGGCGTGGAAGTAATCGGAGATTCCGCTTTTGGCGTATGCATGCATCTGCCTGAGGTGAAGCTTCCATCCACGGTTACTACCATCGAGGATTCGGCATTCTGGAAATGTGAGGAGCTCAATAAGGTCACCCTTCCGAAGAGCATAACGAGCATCGGCTCCGAGGTATTTCCCGTTTCAGACGATCATAAGATGACGGTCTATGGCGAAAAGGATTCCTTTGCTCATAACTTCGTGAAGGATAATAAGAATTTCACGTTTGTAGAAACCAACGGTTAAGCGTCATTCGATTATCAAAATCAGCAGCCCAGCAGGGAACACACTGCTGGGCTGCTTTTCGTCTATCGCTTTATGGTGTTGCTCCGCCGAAGAGGCTTCGCTTGACGTAAGGATAAGGATGAAGCATAATAGAAAAAGATCAATTTGTCAGGAAGGGAGAGCCATATGAAATCCGAATATCCATACCGGGAGATTGCGCCCAAGGTTTATATGATCAACGAGTTCAATGTGGCGGATTGCTATCTGCTCGTCGGCACTGAACGCGCGCTGCTGATTGATATGGGCGTGGGGCTCGGGAACCTGCGCGCCTTTGTGCAGCGCCTCACCGGCGGGCTGCCGCTCGATGTGGTTGCAACACATGGGCATGTGGATCACATTGGCGGGCGTGGGCAGTTTCCGCGCGTTTCAGTGCAGAAAGAGGATGTGGGCATCATTGGCCGGGTAACTGTACCCTATCGGAAAGCCTTTTTTGCCCTGCAACGTCAGGCTGCCCCTTATGGGGTGAAGGCTAAGGATATTCGGCTTGGTGAATATCACTCGGAGCCTCTGCCCATGCACGAAGGGCAGGTGTTTCGCCTCGGCGGGAAAACGGTCTCTGTAACACACGTGCCCGGGCATACACGCGGTTCCGTCTGCCTGCTCGCTGAGGAGGACCGGCTGCTTTTCACCGGGGATAATGGGAACCCGGTTTTGTTCCTCTTCCTGCCAAATTGCGCCACGCTGGAAACCTGGCTGCGCAGTGCAAAGCGCATGCTGGCGCTTGCACGGGAAACCGGTGCGGCGATGTACAGCGGGCACGGCTTTTCTGAATTGGCAGAAGAAACGGTGCAGGCGCAAATCCGGCATATGGAGGCAATCCTGACTGCTGCGCCACGGAAAAACGCACACATGCCGCGGTATCAGGTGAGTAGGCAGAAGGAAAATGGTCTGCTCGCAATTTATCGCGGAGATCTCCTGTGGGATGAGCGGTGAGGGAAAACCCGCATGCTTTTTTCAATTTCGCTCTTGCCAATCGTTTGAGATTGTGCTATATTAAAACAAATCTATAACGCTGTGATGAAGAGAGTAAGCGGTTTTCAATCGTTTTCGCGGCCAGAGAGGGCGAGCCCAGGCTGAAAGCGCGCCCGCGCGGAGAAGCTGCTGAAGTTCACTTCGGAGCGGTGCGGTTGAAGCGAGAGTGGTAGGCCGCAACGGTTCGCCTCCGTTATGCGGCGCAACGCTCTGTTACAGGGCGCGAGTGTTTGCTTCTTTGCAAAAATCAGGGTGGTACCGCGGAGGAATTACGCCTTCGTCCCTATTCACAGGGGCGAAGGCTTTTTGTTGTTCCATTGGATGCACCCATCAGAATCAAAGAGCAGAGCAGTTGAGCAAGTCTGATTTTAGTTTGGAAGGAAGGATTCAGAATGAAAGAGCAGCTCGAATCAATCCGGGAAGCGGCCCGGCAGGAGCTCGCAAAGATCGAATCGCGTGCGGGGCTGGATGCCGCCCGCGTGCGTTTTCTGGGCAAAAAGGGCGAGCTGACCGCCGTATTGAAGCAGATGGGGAAACTCACGGCGGAGGAGCGCCCGGTCATTGGTCAACTGGCCAATGAAGTGCGCGCCTATATTGAGCAGATTGTGGAAACACGTGAGAAGGAGCTCAAGGCGGAGGAAACTGCCAGGCAGCTGGAAAACGAGCGCATTGATGTAACGATGCCCGGCAAATGCCGCCCGCTTGGCCATAAGCACCCGCTCTCTATTGTGCTCGATGAGGTAAAGGAAATCTTCCTCGGCATGGGCTTTGAGGTAGCCACCGGCCCGGAGGTCGAGTGGGATTACTATAACTTTGAGGCGCTGAATATTCCGCCGGATCACCCTGCGCGTGATACGCAGGATACCTTCTATATCACTGAAAAGATGCTCCTGCGCACGCAAACTTCGCCTGTGCAGATCCGTGTGATGGAGCAGCAGAAGCCGCCCATCCGCATCATTGCGCCCGGCAGGGTTTACCGCTCCGATGCGGTGGACGCCACGCATTCTCCTCTGTTCCACCAGATTGAGGGCCTTGTGGTGGATGAGGATATCACCATGGGCGATCTCAAGGGTACGCTCGAGGCCTTTGCCAAACGGCTCTATGGCGACGATACGCGTATTCGTCTGCGGCCGCATCATTTCCCATTCACGGAGCCATCCTGCGAGATTGACGTATCCTGCTTCCGCTGCGGCGGCAAGGGTTGCCCGATGTGCAAGGGCGAGGGCTGGATCGAAATTCTCGGCGGCGGCATGGTGCATCCGAAAGTGCTGCAAAACGGCGGCATTGACCCGGAGAAATACAGCGGCTTTGCCTTTGGCGTAGGGCTGGAGCGGCTTGTTATGTTCCGCTTCAATATTGACGATATGCGGCTGCTGTATGAAAACGATATGCGGTTTCTCAGCCAATTCTAAGGGAAGAGGGCAAGGGAGCTTTATGCATTGCGCAGCAGCGCCTGCGAATTGTGCTTTTCAATCATAAATTCCACTCGAAAATTCGGCTGCGCCAAAACCGCACAATTTCGCGGCTCGGTGCAAGAAAGGATTGTCATGTAATGAATTTATCCAAAAAATGGCTGCTCGATTATATCGACTTAAACGTTGACGATAAAACATTCAGCGACGAAATGACGCTCTCCGGCTCCAAGGTGGAGGGCTATGTGAAGGAGGGTGCGGATCTTACCAACATCGTGGTCGGCAAACTTCTATCGCTGGAAAAGCACCCGGATTCCGATCATCTCTGGATCTGCCAGATCGACGCGGGGCAGGGGGACCCCCTCCAGATCGTCACCGGCGCGCAGAATTTGAAGGAGGGCGATTTTGTCCCCGTCGCGCTGGATCATTCCACAGTGCACGGCGGCAAGCAGATCAAAAAGGGCAAGCTGCGTGGCGTGCCAAGCAACGGCATGCTCTGCTCGCTGGGCGAGCTGGGGCTGACCACGCACGATTTTCCCTATGCAATTGAGGATGGCATCTTTGTTTTGGGCGATGACTGCGATTTGACGCCCGGCGCGGATATTCATGACGCGATCGGCCTCAACGATACGGTCACGGAGTTTGAAATCACCTCCAACAGGCCGGACTGCCTGTCTGTTTTGGGGCCTCGCGCGTGAGGCTGCGGCAACCTTTCAAGTGCCGTTCCAAATGCCCGTGCCGCAGGTGAAGCCTACTGCGGGCAATGTGAATGACCACCTGAGCGTTACCATCCTGGATGCGGAAAGGTGCTATCGCTATGTGGGCGCGGTCGTCGAAAATGTGCGCATCAAGCCCTCCCCGCGCTGGCTGCGCGAGCGGTTGCGTGCGAGCGGCGTGCGCCCGATTAACAATATTGTCGATATCACAAATTTCGTCATGCTCGAATATGGCCAGCCGATGCACGCTTTTGACCTGCGCTACCTGGAGGGGAACAGCGTGATCGTTCGCCGTGCAGAAAACGGCGAGCGGATCACCACGCTGGATGGCATTGAGCGCACGCTCACAGATGATATGCTCGTCATTGCGGACGCGAAAAAGCCTGTGGCTGTAGCGGGCGTGATGGGCGGCGAATACAGCGGCATCATGGAGGATACAACCACCATTGTTTTTGAATCTGCCTGCTTTAACGGCGCGTCTGTGCGCCGCACAGCCAAAAAGCTTGGCATGCGCACGGAGGCGTCCTCTCGCTATGAAAAGGAGCTGAGCCCCGTCAGCTGCCCGGTTTGCCTTGCGCGCGCGTTGGAGCTTGTGCAGCGGCTCGACGCGGGCGATGTGGTGAACGGCGTGGTGGATTGCGACCGCTCCCAAAAAGGAGCAGCGCACCCTGCCTTTTGATTGGCAGTGGGTTAATCACTTCATCGGCATCGAGGTGGGCCCGGAGGAGCAGAAGGCGATCCTGGAGCGCATACGGTTTCCGGGTGGAAAACGGCACAATCTATGTGCCTCCCTTCCGCAATGATATCGAGCATAAAGCCGATATTTCCGAGGAAATTGCCCGCTTCTACGGCTATGGGAACATCCCGAACCGGATGCTCACAGGCGTTGCGAACGCAAAGCTTACCCCCATGCAGCAGCTTGAGCGCTTGATCCACAGCACGCTGCTCGGCTGCGGCCTGAGCGAGGTATCCACCTATTCATTCATTAGCCCGAAGGCATATGACCGCGTCCGCCTGCCGGCGGAAAGCGAAAAGCGCAAGTCTGTTGTGATCACCAACCCGCTGGGCGAGGATACGAGCGTCATGCGCACAACGGCTCTGCCGTCCATCTTAGACGTGCTCTCCCGTAACTATAATAACCGCAACCCGCAGGCAGCGATCTATGAGCTTGCGGTGGAATACACCCCGCGCGGCACACAGGAGCTTCCCCTGGAGCAGCCGAAGGCCGCGATTGGCATGTATGGCGATGGCTGCGATTTCTATGCGCTCAAGGGCGTGGTGGAGGAGCTGCTGAAGGCCTGCGGCCTGATAGATTACGATGTGGAGGCTGTGACGGATGATCCGACCTTCCATCCCGGACGCACGGCACGAATCATGAAAGAAAGCCGCGAGGTGGCCTTCCTTGGCGAAATCCACCCGCAAGTGCAGGAGAATTATGGCCTCGGCATGAAAGCGTACGCTGCTGAGGTGGATGTAGCCGCCCTGATGGAGCTCGGCAACCGCCAAAAGGTCTATCACCCGCTGCCGAAGTTCCCGGCCTCCACGCGCGATATTGCCGTGGTGTGCGCGCGCGAAACGCCGGTGCTCACGCTGGAGCGGGTGATCGGCGAAGCGATTGGTGCAATTCTTGAAGAGATCAGCCTCTTCGATGTTTACGAAGGCAAGCAGATTGAGGCTGGTAAAAAGAGTGCGGCGTTCAGCCTGCGGCTGCGCGCCGCCGACCGGACACTCACCGATGAGGAGGCCGACGCGGCTATGAAGCGCGCGGTCAAGGCGCTGGCGAAAATCGGCGCGACTCTCCGGGCATAAGGGGGATCAAGCGTAACAGCTCCTAATCCGATACGATAAAAAACAGCGCCCATATGCGATAATTTGCACCGCCCCAGATTGTGCGGACAGCACAAAAAAGAGCCTGTGAGTAGGAAATATTAAGATTTAAGCGGAGTGGCGGAGTTGAAGCGGCGCCACTCCTGTTTTTAACTGGATGCGCTCGTGGTTGTAGAAATAGATGAACTCGTCAATTAGCTCTCTGGCTTGCTGGAATGTAGCGATTTTCTGCCGGTAGATGCATTCAGTCTTAAGGATGGAGAAGAAATTTTCAGCCAAGGCGTTATCATGGCAGTTTCCACGTCTTGACATAGAGGGCGTTATGCCGTATTCTTGAGTCAGGTTAAAATACCCCGGTGAAGTGTATTGAAACCCTTGGTCGCTGTGGAGCTGCAACTCCGCAGCGACTCTCTTTTTCTCTCTCCTCATAGCAAGACGGATGGTATCCAATACCAGATTCACTGTCTGTTGTGTAGCGGTCTTGTAGGCCACAATGCTGTTATCATAGAGATCCCGGATCATGGACAAGTAAAGGACGCCTTGGCCGGTATGGATGTAGGAAATATCCGTGACCCACTTTGCGTTGGGACGGTCAGCGTGGAACTCCCGGTTGAGCAGGTTTTCATTTTGGGGGATACTTTTCGCGCATCCGTGCGCGAAACGGCTTGGTGAAAGGCCGGCACAGGCGATTCACAGGTTTTGCCTGCATCCCGCTTGTTTTTTTTGTAATCCTGTGCTATACTAGTTATCGACATATAACGGAAACGGCGTGGAGGTAGTTTCATGGCAAGGCCAAGCAGATGTAGAAGGGTTTGCACGGAACCGGCTTACGATGGCTTTATGCCAATCGGAATCCCATGCGGGGAAATCACGATCCTGACGGTGGACGAATATGAAGTGATTCGCCTCATTGATTTGGAGAGGCTTACCCATGAGCAGTGCGGTCAGCAAATGGACATCTCCAGAACTACCGTGACCGAAATATACGAATCCGCAAGGGCGAAAATCGCAGACAGCATTGTTTATGGAAAGCCGCTTCGAATTGCAGGCGGTCATTACCGGCTTTGCGACGGCAGCGTTTCCTGTTGCCAAAAAACTTGCGCAAAAACAGGCCGCACAGCCCTGGAGCAACCTGTGCAACAGAAAGGAGCCAATCAAATGAGAATCGCAGTTACCTATGAAAACGGAAATGTATTTCAGCATTTTGGCCACACCTCCCAGTTTAAAATTTATGATATTGAAAATGGTCAGGTGGTCAATCAGCAAATTGTGGATACCAACGGGCAAGGCCATGGCGCGCTCGCAGGCTTCCTCGCTGATGCAAAGGTGGATGTT
>ENA-OQAB01000890-OQAB01000890.1-human-gut-metagenome-genome-assembly--contig:-NODE-890-length-15002-cov-2.644908_pt1 | contig 15002 bp, 21 predicted proteins | sample MGYA00242490_ERZ504517 | MGnify/ENA primary metagenome ERZ504517 (study PRJEB26092, sample SAMD00036298) | human gut metagenome | host: Homo sapiens | study: EMG produced TPA metagenomics assembly of...
TTGTAAGGAGCTGCCGACGAGGGCAAGATCGGAATATCTGGCTGTCCTGTCAGCAATGACGCCGCCAGCATGACCACCCAGCTCGATGATTTCAAAACCGTGGGCGCGACGCCATCGTGGCCTTCCCCCAGTGGGAGGGCATGGAGGCTCCCATCCAGCAGGCCATTGACGAGGGCATCACCGTGGTGAACTTCGACATCGCCATCGAGGCCGACGGCGTGTACCGCGTATCCGGCGACAACGAGGGTATGGGCAAGGACGCCGCCGAGTACATCATTGATAAGGTCGGCACCGAGGGCACCGTGGTTGTCCTGGACGTGCCCACCTCCGGCTCCGTGGCCGAGTTGCGCAAGAAGGGCTTTACCGAGACCATGGCGGCTGAGGCCCCCAACATGGTTCTGAAGGAGTACGCCACCGAGTTTACCCGCGAGGCCGGCCTCGCGGACATGGCGGACATCCTGACCGCCAATCCCCAGATCGACGCCGTCTTCTCCATGGACGACGAAACCTCCATCGGTGCCCTGCAGGCCATCCGCGACGCCGGCCGCACCGACATCAAGGTCATCACTGGCGGCGGCGGCTGCCAGGAGTGGTTCAACATGATGCTGGCCGACGAGAACCAGGACATCTGGCTGCAGTCCGATCTGTACTCCCCTGTCATGGTGGAGGACGCCGTGGACATGGCTCTGGACATCCTCAACGGCAACGCCCCCGAGAACCCCGTGAAGATCATCCCCACCGAGCGCGTGGATCGCGAGAACGCCGCCGATTATCTGGACGAGAATTCTCCCTACTAATCAGATTTCCCGCTGATAAAGGGGCTATGGCACCAGCCATAGCCCCTTTCCCGAAAGAACAGAAATGGATGTGATCCCATGACACTGGAGATGCGCGGCATCTGCAAATCCTTCGGTTCCAACGACGTGCTCAAGCACGTGGACTTCTCCATTCAGGGCGGGGAGATCTGCGCCCTGCTGGGCGAGAACGGCGCGGGCAAGTCCACGCTGATGAACATTCTGGGCGGCGTGCTGCCCGCCGACCGCGGTGAGATCGTCATCGATGGCACCCCCGTCCACTTCCGCACCCCCTCGGACTCCCTCAGCGCGGGAGTCGCCTTTATCCACCAGGAGCTCAGCCTGATCAACGATCTGGCCATCTACGAGAACATGTTTATCGGCCGGGAACTGAAAACCAAATACGGCCTGTTGGACGCCAAAACCATGATTCAAAAGACCCAGGAGGTCTTTGACCGTCTGGAGCTCCACCTGGACCCCCGCACCATGGTGCGGGAGCTGGATGCGTCCTACAAACAGATTGTGGAAATTTCACGCGCCATGATGATGGAGGCCTCCCTGATTATCATGGACGAGCCCACCACCTCCCTGACCGACCCGGAGATTGAGCGCGTGTTTGATATGATGCGTATGCTTCAAAAGCAGAACGTGGCCATCGTCTTCATCTCCCACAAGCTCAAGGAGGTCATGGAGGTCTGCAACCGGTACACCGTGCTGCGGGACGGCAACATGGTGCCGCCGGGCCGGTGGCCGAGGTGACCACCGCCGATCTGGCCCGGTTCATGGTGGCCACGACGTGCGCACCGAGAACCTGCACCAGGACAAGGAGCTGGGCGCGAAATCCTCCGTGGGGAGGGTCTGGGCGACGGCGCCCACTTCCGGGATATCTCCTTCACCGTCCACGCCGGCGAGGTGCTGGGCGTCACCGGCCTGCTGGGCGACGGCCGCAGCGAGCTGTTCCAGGCCGTCTTCGGCGACCTGCCCTACACCGGGCAGCTCTTTGTGGAGGGCCGGCCCGTCAAGGTGACCTCCACCCCCCAGGCCATCCGGCTGGGCATCGGCTATGTCCCCCGCAACCGCAAGGAGAACGGCATCATCAAGGACATGGATATCGTGGAGAACGGCTCCATGGTCACCCTCCCCCGGCTGGCCCGCCGGGGCCTCATCGACCAGCGCCGCCGGGACGCGGAGTTTGACCGCCAGGTGGGCGAGCTGCACATCAAGATGGGCAAAAAGACCGACCTCATCACCAGCCTGTCCGGCGGCAACCAGCAGAAGGTGGTGCTGGCCAAATGGCTGTCCGCCCACCCCAAGGTGCTGATTCTGGACAACCCCACCCAGGGCGTGGACGTGGGCGCCAAGGAGGAGATCTACGACATCATCCTGCGGCTGGCCCGGGAGGGCGTGGCCGTGGTGGTGCTGTCCAGCGAGGCCCAGGAGATCATCCGCGTGTGCGACCGCGCCCTGGTTCTGTACCACGGCGCCCTCCAGGGTGAGGTCTCCGGGGCGGACATGAACGAGCAGACCATCATGCACCTGGCCACCGGCGGCGCGGCGCCTTGCCGCACAGGCAATTCATACAGAGGAGTAACGGCTATGGGAACGAAAGAACTGGAAAAGAAATCCTCCGGCGGCGGACTGGTCGCCGCCTGGAAGCAGAACCCCCTGGTCCAGCACCGGCCTGGTGCTGATCCTGATGATCGTCGTCCAGACCGCCATCATGATCTACAACCTTCGGCGAGGGCAGCGTGGGCGAGCTGCTGCTCTCCCTGCTGACCAACTGGCTCAACATCCTGCGCAACAACGCCCCCGTGGGCATCATTGCCCTGGGCATGACCTTCGTCATCATCTCCGGCGGCATTGATCTGTCCGTCGGCTCCACCCTGGTGGCCGTGGGCGCCATGGTCATGATGGTGGTGGACGGCAGCGCCACCGGCCTGCTGGCCGGCATGGGCATCACCGGCGTGCCCGCCTACATCATCGCCATCGCCGTGGGCCTGGTCTTCGGCGCGCTGCTGGGCTGGCTCAACGGCGTGCTCATCGCCCACGGCAAGCTGCCCCCCTTCATCGCCACCCTGGGCACCATGCAGATCTTCCGCTCCGTCACCCAGCACCTGACCCAGCACGCCAACCCCTCCGTGCCCAAGGGCTTCCTCCAGATCGCCAACCTGAAAATCGGCAGCTTCTACATCATGCCCATCCTCTACTGGCTGGCCATCGCCGCCGTCCTCTATGTGGTGTCCAAGCGCACCACCTTCGGCCGCCATGTGTTCGCCGTGGGCTCCAACATCCGCACCGCCCGCCTGTCCGGCATCAACGTCAACAAGGTCAAGCGCCGCATCTACATGCTCACCGGCATGCTGGTGGCCATCGCCGCCATCATCCAGGTCTCCCCGCATCGGCTCCATGGACTACGCCAGCGCCGGCAGCGGCTATGAGATGGACGCCATCGCCGCCGTCATCGTGGGCGGCACCAGCATGTCCGGCGGCAAGGGCTCCATCGTGGGCACCGTACTGGGCATGCTCATCACTCGGCGTGATGAACAACCTGCTGACCCTCTTTGGCGTGCCCCCCTTCCTGCGGGAGGCCTGCAAGGGCGTCATCGTGATCGTCGCCGTGCTGCTCCAGAAGAAGGAAGCCGACGCGTAAGAGAAAGGAGCATCCCACATTATGTTCAATATCGGCATCATCGGCTGCGGCAAGATTGCCCAGGTGCGCCACATCCCCGAGTACGCCGCCCACCCGCGGCCCGGCTGGCCGGGTACTATGACTTGAACCAGGAGCGGGCCCAGGCCCTGGCCGCCCAGTGGGGCGGCCGGGCCTACCCCACCTGGGAGGCGCTGCTGGCCGACCCGGCCATCGACGCGGTGAGCATCTGCGCGGCCAACACCGCCCACGCGGAGCTGACCATCGCCGCCCTGAGGGCGGGCAAGCATGTGCTCTGCGAGAAGCCCATGGCCACCACCTTGGCCGACTGCGAGGCCATGGCCGCCGCCGCCCGGGAGAGCGGCAGGTTCCTCATGATCGGCCAGAACCAGCGCCTGACAAAGGCCCACCAGAAGGCCCGCCAGTTGGTGGCGGACGGGGTGCTGGGGGACATTCTCACCTTCCGCACCACCTTCGGCCACGGCGGCCCCGAGACCTGGAGCGTGGATCCGGGCAAGAACACCTGGTTCTTCGACAAGAGTAAGGCCGCCATGGGCGCCATGGCCGACCTGGGCATCCACAAGACTGACCTCATCCAGTACCTGCTGGGCCAGACCGTGGTGGAGGCCACCGCCAAGGTGACCACCCTGGACAAGCGGGGGGCCGACGGGCAGCTCATCGGCGTGGACGACAACGCCATCTGCATCTACCGCATGAGCGGCGGCGCCATCGGCACCATGACCGCCAGCTGGACCTACTACGGCGCGGAGGACAACTCCACCGTGCTCTACGGCACAAAGGGCATCCTGCGCATCTACGACGACCCGGCCTACTCCCTCAAGCTCATCACCGCCGGCGGGGAGAAGGTGCTCTACGAGCTGGAGGCCATCCAGACCAACGACAACCAGACCGCCTCCGGCGTCATCGACTGCTTCATGGACTGCCTGACCGGCAACACGCCCCCCGCCATCTCCGGAGAGTCGGTGCTCACCGCCATGCGGGCCGTGTTTGCCTGTCTGGAGTCCTCCCGGACAGGCAGGGCGGTGTCCGTCGCCCAGGATTAACGAAAGGAGTTTTCACAATATGAAACTTGGTTTTGTCAGCGCCATCCTGGACGGCTGGAGCTTTGAGGAGATGATCGACACCGCCCGCGACCTGGGCTTCTCCTGCGTGGAGGCGGCCTGCTGGCCCTCCGGCAAGGCCGAGCGCCGCTACGCCGGGGTGAGCCACATCGACGTGGACGGCCTCACCGACGAGAAGGCCGCCTATATCCTGGGCTACTGCAAGGAGCGGGGCGTGGAGCTCTCCTCCTTGGCCTTCTACCCCAACACCATGGACGAGGATCTGGAGAAGCGGGCGGCCAACATCGCCCACCTGAAAAAGGTCATCCTGGCCAGCGAGAAGCTGGGCGTGGGCATGGTCACCACCTTCGTGGGCCGGGCCACCCACAAGACCGTGGAGGAAAACCTGGAGCTGTTCCGGGAGATCTGGCCCCCCATCGTCGCCTTTGCCGAGGAACACCACGTCAAGGTGGCCATCGAGAACTGCCCCATGTGGTTCGACGCCACCAACTGGCCCGGCGGCCAGAACCTCTTCACCACCCCCGACATCTGGCGCAGGTGCTTTGAAATCCTCCCCAGCCCCAACTTCGGCATCAACTACGATCCCAGCCACTTCATCTGGCAGCAGATGGACTACATCCGCCCCCTGTACGAGTTCAAGGACCGCATCTTCCACGTCCACTACAAGGACATCAAGCTCTACCCCGAGAAGCTGGCCCGGGTGGGCGTCATGGCCTACCCCCTTCAGTATATGGAGCCCAAGCTGCCCGGCCTGGGCGACGTGAACTGGGCCAAGTACGTCTCCGCCCTCACCGACATCGGCTACAGCGGATACACCTGCATCGAGGTGGAGGACCGGCCTTCGAGGCAGCCGGGAGCGCAATTCTGGACTCCCTGCGCCTGTCCAAGCGCTATCTGGAGCAGTTCGTCATTTAACGCCAGCGGGGGCCGCCTTCGGCGGCCCCCGGCCGGTCGAAAAAATCTTTTCGACCGGCCGCCGCACTTTTTGAACCTTCAAAAAAGGTTCAAAAAGTGGTCTTCCTGGACGTGAAAGACAACCCTGACGGTTTTCTTTCACACTATTTTTCCCTCCGAGATCTTCGGCGGGAGGGTTTATCGACAGCCTCGGGGGCCGCCGAAGGCGGCCCCCTTCTGAAAAGGGGGATATTATGGGACGCATCATCGCGGTCAACTCCAACTGCTACCACGGCTATTCCATTGAGCAGGCCATCGACGGCATCGCCGCCGCCGGGTTCCGCTACATCGAGCTCACCGCCACCAAGGGCTGGACGGAGCATGTGTTCCCCGACCAGAGCTTCGAGCGGCTGTGGCAGGTGAAGGAGCGGCTGGCCGAAAAGGGCCTCACCCCCTTCTCCATGAGCGGCCACTGTAACCTGATGGACACCGCGCGCATCCACGACTTTATCAGCAACATCCGCCTGGCCGCCTTCTTCGGCTGCGGCTATATCGTCTCCTCCATCGGCGAGGCCCATCTCTCGGATCAGGCCGTGGCCTCCAACGAGGTGGTGGCGGAGCACATCCGCGCCCTGGTGCCCGAGCTGGAGAAATACGGCCTCACCCTGGTGCTGGAGACCCACGGCGACCACGGGAGCGGCAAGATCCTGAAGGAGATCGTGGATCGGGTGGGCTCTCCCAGAGTGGGCATCAACTACGACACCGCCAACGCCCTCTTCTACGGCAACGTGGACTTGGGGGCGGATCTGGACGCCAGCATGGACGCCATCCGCTACATGCACCTCAAGGACAAGGGCGGCGAGCGGACGGTATGGGACTTCCCCGCCCTGGGCAAGGGCTGGCTGGACTTCCCCCTGGTCTTCGACAAGCTGGCAAAGGCGGGCAACGACTGCCCCTTCAGCATTGAAATCGAGTTTACCCAGGCCGGAGCGAAGGATCTGGCCGAGATCAACCAGGCCGTGAAGGACTCGGCGGGGTACCTCACGGCCCACGGCTTCGTCCTGTGAGGTGGCGGCCATGATCAACATCGGAATCGTGGGCGCGGGCGGCATGGGCACCGTGCACCACAGCAACTATCGCCACCTGGACGGCTGCGCCGTGGTAGGCGTGGTGGACCCCTCCCCCGCCGGGCGGGAGCGGGCCGCCCAGTGGGGCGTGCCCTGCTATGAGAGCATCACCGACCTGGTGGATGCCGGCGGCGTGGACGTGGTGGACATCTGCACCCCCACCTTCCTCCACCGAGACAACGTGATGGAGAGCCTCTCCCTGGGCAAGACCACCATCGTGGAAAAGCCCTGCGCCCTCACCCGGGCGGACGCCGAGGCCATGTTCGCCCTGGCCGGGGAGAAGGGGGTAAACCTCTATGTGGCCCAGGTGCTCCAGTTCACCCGGGAAATTGAGGTGCTGCGGAAGCTGGTGCGGGAGGGCACCTACGGCAGGCCCCTGGACGCGGTGTTCCAGCGGCTGTCCGCCCGTCCGGAGTGGGCCCAGGGCGGCTGGCTCTTTGACAAAAGCAAGAGCGGGCTGGTCCCCTTCGATCTGCACATCCACGATCTGGACGTGATCGTCTCCCTCTTCGGCGTCCCCGACCAGGCGGAGTGCCGCCCCTGCGGCGGCCCGGCCATGGACTCCCCGGAGCTGTACCGCTGGGAGTACCGCTGCGGCGGGGTCAACGTCATGGCCGAGGCGGGCTGGCTCAACGCCTCCATCCCCTTCACCGCCGTCTGGCGGGTGTATTTTGAGAACGCCATGGTGATTTATGACGGCAATACCGTCACCGCCTACCCCCACGGCTCGGAGCCGGTGGTCTTCGACACGGAGGAGGCCGTCAAAATCCCCACCGGCATCAACGTCCCCCCCACCGGCTGGTACTACGCCGAGCTGGGGCACTTCCTGTCCTGCATTCGGGAGGGAAAGCCCTCCCCTCTGGTGCCCCGGGAGCGCATCCTGGCGGTGCTGGATCTGCTGGAGACCGCCCTGCGGGCGGACTGACCAAAGGAAAAAACACCCCCCGCGCGTCTGAAGTTCCCCCAAAAAGTTAAACAATATTTACGAACAAAAATTGTTCAAGCAGCCGAAAGGGCTTGTTGTCTGTGAATTGCAGGCGGCAAGCCCTTTTGCTTAGCCTTATTGCGTCGGCTATTGTAGTAATCCAGATCGTCGATGAGTTCATGTTTGAAGCGTTCCATGGGTTTTGTGATACAATACGGTTCGGCCGTGTTGAGAGCCGCCATAATGCTTTCCTTATCCAGAACATGTTCCCAATAACCCGAGAATACATCCAGGATATATACCTGGATCGTTTTTCCCATATCGTGCGGGCTACTCCGAGTGTCAGGGATGATGTCATCCGCTCTGCAAAAAGTGTGTTCCATAAAGTCCAGAGCAGAGGTTTGAACCTTACTTTTGTAGATGTGCTGAAGCTCCGCTCCCAGCTCCTTGAACCGGAGCGCGGGACCTCTACCCCCAGTCTGGCCGCACAACTCGCGGCCGCCACGGCGCGGGCAGAAGCCCAACAGGCAGAACACCAGGCTCCCGTTCAGCAGAGGAAAGAGCCCTCGTTAGATCGGTAAACAATAATTTACATTTTGCTTGTTTCCTGCTATATTAAAAATGAAAAAGCGTGGTGGTGACCCTGGCCAGTCCAGACCAGACGCACACGAGCAGTAAAAATCCGAAACCGTTACCCTTAAGGGGGTCGAGCGGCGAAGGTAGGGGGGGCAGGTGTTGCCTGACCCCCCTACCTTATAGCACGGCACATTTTTTTATAAAGTACCATCCGGCCATTGTCCTGGTAGCCGCCACCCATCGAGGGTAGCTCCGCACTTCTTCCCTTTCCCTGGTCACTCCGGGCCGCCTCCAAGTGAGAGAAGGTACCATAGGGGCTGCTCTCCCCTCTCCCCGTAGCCACCAGCTCCACCATGGCAACCCAAGCATTTCAATTTTGTTTGGTTGACCTAGTGTTAATATTTTTTTAAATTCAGTTATTGTCAAATTACATAATTTATTGTACAATTTAAGCTGTAACTTAAGTCATTATGTGTAGCGCAGGAGGCGGTGACTCCAATGGGCTAAACAGAGTAAAGCAGGCAGCTCAAGACATCAATTTTGAGGTGAGTTTATGAAAAAGTTATTGTCCTGTATGCTCTCTCTGGCAATTCTCTTTTCTATGTTCATCCCTGCTTTTGCTTCAGAGCCCCAAGAAGTAGTCACGGAAAAGATCGTAGAACAATCTGGATACTCTTTTACGATTTCGGAGCGAGTGGACGAAAACGGCACCATCATTCGCTCATATGAAAACGACGGTTCTCTCACATACTCTTCCAGTGTTCCAGACATTGAAAAGACTAAGGCAGTCTTGATTGCTTTGGGTATGCAGGAAAAGAATGTTGAAATGCTCAATAGCGATGCCCTCGATGCATTTTTCAACCGGCGAAGAGATTATGTTATCTACTTCCTATTCAAAGATAGATAGCGACAATAATGTAACATATTTTGCCCGAAGCAACAGGCTATCGCTGAATCTAGCGCTTTAAGGGCAAAACAGCAAGACGCACTCCTCGCAGTTTCTCAGGGCATTATGACAATGGCAGACTATGATGACTATGAAGAAAATGCCTACATGAGGGTCGATTACGCTGTTACTTATAAGGGTGATGGCCAATATTTCTATTCTACCGATGCGAATTGGTTAACCATGCCTGCTGTTCGTTACATTGATTCGGTCGGCTCCTGCGCTATGAATGGTACTGTAACTCCTGATACCCAATACGGGTATTACTGGTATACTACTCAGCACTTTATCGGTGGGAATATGCGTGAAGAGTCAACATTTGAATACATCAATGACGACTATGGGAATGATATAGACGGGAATTGGTATGGTTCTGCTGCATACTTTGGTCTTCCCGTTAATACGGGAACCGGCAATAATCGAACAGTACACCAAGACTTTGGTGCCCATTTCCAATACCGTGGGCATGTTACCTTTCCAAATGAAAGAAGTTTTTTTAATACCGTAGGCAGTTACACTCATTCAACTGTCGCCATTACTTTTGACCCGGGCATTTCCATTTCTTATCCTGGAGGAGTTTCGGCATCTATCGGGATCAATGCCAAGGGCGTAAAAGATATTTTGGGCGTCGAGTTTGAGGTTGAGTATATTCCTGATTAACTACTAAAAGGAAGGCGACTAAATTAGTCGCCTTCCTTTTTTCTTATAATTTGGAACATTAAAAATGCACCCATAACAATTACCGCTAAAACTAGTCCAAACCCTGGCAGATCCACATTTCGCATTGTTTCAATGCCTAAACCGAAAACATACGCTACGAAAGTACATATTACGCTAGCAAAAACCATACCCATTCCATTACCTCCTCTTCAAATATAATTTCTCCTTCGTTTTGCTCTTGAAATACCTTAAATAATGTATATTACGATATATATTATTTGTCAAGCGCTATTTTCCCCCTCTGACGCGACATCCATTTCCCGGCCACTCCGGGCCGCCCTGGCGGCTGCCGGCCGCCTCCAAGGGGGAGAGAGTCCCATAACTTAGTTTTCCTCCTGCATAGGTTTCCACTACCAGCTTCTTGAATTCTGGCGTGTATCTCTTCTTTGGTTTTCCTTTTGCCATAATTGAGCACCCCACTTGTTATCCAGTATATCATACTGTCTAACAAATGGGGTGCTGTTCAGCCGTGCGGGGGGTATCTTTGTTTGTGTTTGCTCCGGGTTCAGCCGAACGCGGCCTTCTGTCCCGGGTGATCGGTTCCCATGGTGGATCTGAGGTTGTAGCGCACATCCTCCATGTGCTCCTCCATGCACTGGCGCGCCCCCTCCGCATCCCCCTCGATGACCTTGCTGAACAGGGCCTCGTGGGCCACAATGGAGCTGTACGAGATGCCGCTGTTGTTGATGGTGAACTGCCGGGAGATGTCCAGCAGCTCATAGAGGTACTCGTAGACGCTGGAGAGCACGGCGTTGTGGGCGGCCCTGACCAGGGCCTGGTGGAAGCCGTGGGAGAGCTTGCGCAGGTTCTGCACCGACTCCTCGGTGCCGTCGTTGACCTTCTTGGCCTCCCGCATGTCCCGGAGCAGCTTCTGGATGGAGGCGATATCCTCGTCGGTGCGCCGCTGGGCGGCGTGATAGGCCGCGAAGGTCTCCAGCACGATACGCAGCTCCAGCAGATCCCGGATGGTGTCCGCCGTGGCGTCGAAGGAGAAATTCATCTTGCTGACCAGGCTCTGCGCGGAGGTGTTCTTCACATAGGTGCCGTCGCCGGGGCTGCTGTCCAGCACCCCCATATACTCCAGGATCTTGAGCGCCTCACGGATGGGGACACGGCTGACGTTGAACTTCTCGGCCAGCTCCCGCTCGGAGGGCAGCTTCTGGCCCGCCTGAAGCTCTCCATCGGCAATCATCTGGCGGATGTTGTCAATCACGTACTCGTAGAAGCGGCCGCTGCCGTCCGCCTGCTTGGTTGGGAGATTCATCGGACTCCTCCTTTTATCCTCAAGTACTTTTTCCTTATTTTATCATAATCTGAGGTCAAATAGAAGGGATCTCTCAAAAAATCCCCCCGCCGGAGTCAAAGGCGGATGATGCCATGCTTGGCCTTGCTCTGGGCGTAGGCCTGCTCCACATACTCCCGCAGCCCGGGACGGAACTTGGGGTGGGCGCAGTTCTCAATCAGGACATGGGCCCGCTCGTAGGCCGTCAGGCCCCGCAGATCCGCCAGGCCCTGCTCGGTGACGATCGATCTCGGTGTCGTGCTCCGTGTGATCCACGTGGGCCCACGTGGGGCCACAATACAGGAGATGGCGCCGTCCTTGGCGGTGGAGGCGGTGGAGAAAATGGCGATACCCGAGTTGCGGGCGTAGTCGCCGGAGCCGCCGATGCCGTTCATGACGGCCCCCGTCGCCGATGTGGGTGGAGTTGACGTTGCCCGCCAGATCCACCTCGATGGCGGTGTTCATGGCGATGATGCTCAGGCGGCGGATCACCTCGGGGGCGTTGCTGAGCTCCTGGGGCCGGAGGATGATCTTGCCCTTGTAGTCGTCGATATGGGCATAGAACCGCTCCCGGGCAGAGGGGGAGATGGTGAGGGCCGTGCCGCTGGCGCAGGCCACCTTGCCCGCGTCGATGAGCTCCACCACCGCGTCCTGCATGACCTCGGTATAGACGCTCAGGTGATCCAGCTCGGAGCGGGCCAGGGCGGAGAGCACCGCGTTGGCCACGCCGCCCACACCGGACTGCATGGGGGGCAGAGGGTTAGGCAGGCGGCCGGCCGCCACCTCGCTCTGTAGGAATTTGACAATATGGCTGGCAATGGCCTCCATATCCGGGGTGGGGGCGGGGAGATCCTGGTTGGTGTCCTCGCAGTTGGTGAGGATGACCGCGGCGACCTTGTCCGGGTCGCAGGGCAGATAGGGGGAGCCCACCCGGTCGTCGGGCTTGAAGATCTCAATGGCCTGGGTGTGGGGCGCCCGCTCCAGGGTCAGGATGTCGTGCATGCCCTCCACCTCCAGGGGGATGGCCTCGTTGACCTCCAGGATGAGCTTGTCGGCATACTTCACCAGGGTGTCGTCAATGCCCACCGAGAAGGGGAGCACCAGACTGCCGTCGGCCCGGATGGCGGCCACCTCGATGACGGCCACGTCGATCTTCCCCAGGTAGCCGTTTTTGATCAGGTAGGGGCCGTGGCTCACATGGGTGTCCACATATTGAATCCGGTCGGCGTTGGCCAGGGCGCGGAGATCCCGGTTGCCCTGAAAGCCATACCGCCGCTTCATCACGCCGGAGCGGGCCAGCACTCCGTCCAGCTGGTCGCCCACGTTGCCCCCGGTGATTACGGTGATGCCCAGCTCCTCGCCCTCCTCGGCGCGCCGGGCCAGCTCGGCCGGAAGCACCTTGGGATAGCCGATGACCGTAAAGCCGCTGAAGCCCACGGTCATGCCGTTTTTCGATATGCGCTGCCGCCGCCCTGGGAGTGGTCACCTTGCGCAGCAGCGCCTCGTTGCAAATGCGGTCCATTCGGAATACCGATCCTTTCTTTTTTCTCTAATTGGTATACCATTTTGAGGAAAAAAAGCCCGGCGGAGCCTTGCGGTTCCCCGCCGGGCCTCAAACGAGGGCTTGTTCAGTCCGCCAGCTCCAGAAGCGTGGCGCCGCCCTGGCCGCCGCCCATGCACAGGGTGGCGATGCCGTACCGGGTGCGGGTGCGCTTCATGCCGTGAACCAGGGTGGTCAGGATGCGCCCGCCGGTGGCGCCCAGGGGGTGCCCCATGGCGATGGCACCGCCGCTGACGTTTACCTTCGCCATGTCCAGCCCCAGCTCGCGGATCACCGCCAGGGACTGGGCCGCGAAGGCCTCGTTCAGCTCGATCATGCCGATATCGTCCAGTGTGAGCCCCGCCTTCTCCAGCACCTTGCGGACGGCGGGCACCGGGCCGATGCCCATGATGCGGGGATCCACGCCTACGATGGCGTGGGCCACGATGCGGGCCATGGGCTTGACGCCCAGCTCCTTCACCTTCTCGCCGCTCATCAGCAGCAGGGCGGCGCCCGCGTCGCTGCGCCCGCAGGAGTTGCCCGCAGTGACCTTGCCCTTGCCGTCGGTGCGGAACACGGGCTTGAGCTTGGCCAGGCCCTCCATGGTGGTGGCCCTGGGCTGCTCGTCGGTGTCAAATACGATGGGCTCCTTTTTCCGCTGGGGATCACCACGGGGACAATCTCGTCCTTGAACACGCCGGCGGCCACCGCCTCGGCGGCCTTGCGCTGGCTGTGGAAGGCAAACTCGTCCATATCCTCCCGCGAGATATGGAACTGCTCGGCCACGTTCTCGGCGGTATCACCCATTCCGAACACGCCGTAGGTCTCCTGGGGCTGGGCCCGCTTGGCCCCCCTCCACGATGGGATCCACCAGCACATTGTTGCCAGTGCCGTAGCCGTACCGGGCGTTCCACAGCTCGAAGTGGGTGGCGCTCATGGCCTCCACGCCGCCGGCCACCGCCACGTCTACGTCGCCGCAGCGGATGTCGTTGGCCGCGCAGTTGACCGACTGGAGGGAGGAGCCGCACTGCATCATCAGCGTATAGGCCGGAATCTCCTCCCGGAAGCCCGCCATCAGGGCGCACACCCGGGCAATGTTGGAGGCCACGGCGTTCTGCTTCACCTGGGCGATGACGACCTCCTCCACCAGCTCGGGGGCCAAGCCGGTGCGCTCCATCAGGGCCTTGCACACCAGCCCCCCCATCTCGTGGGCCTGGGTGTTCTTCAGCGTGCCGCCCATGCGGCCCACGGGAGTGCGGACGGCGTCTACAATATAAACCTCGCGCATAAAAGCGTCCTCCTTTTTGTGTTCAGGCCCGGGCAATGCCCTGCTCTCTGGCCTCCTGTGCGACGGCATGGGCCACGGTGTCGGCTACGGACTTGTCCAGGGCGGAGGGCAGGATGTAGTCGGCGCTGAGCTGCTCGTCGGTCACCAGGGCGGCCAGGGCTCTGGCCGCGCGGATTTTCATCCCCTCGGTGATCTCCCGGGCCCGCACGGCCAGCGCGCCCTTGAAGATGCCGGGGAAGACCATGACGTTGTTGATCTGGTTGGGAAAATCGCTGCGCCCGGTGCCCACCACCGCCGCACCGCCCCGCTTCGCCTCGTCCGGCATGATCTCCGGGGTGGGGTTGGCCATGGCGAACACGATGCCATCCTTCATGGTGGACACCATCTCCGCCGTCACCAGGTTGGGCCGGGACACGCCCACGAAGGCGTCCGCTCCCCGCAGGGCGTCGGCCAGGGTGCCGTGCTCGTGATTCCGGTTGGAGATGTGGGAGATCTCCTCCTGTCCGGCGTTGAGCCCCTCATCCCCCTCGCAGATGATGCCGTTGATGTCGCACATGACGATATTGCCGAAGCCCATGGAGATGAGCAGCTTGCCGATGGCGATGCCGGCGGCGCCGGCCCCGTTGATGACGATCTTCATCTGCCCCATCTGCTTGCCGGTCACCCGCATGGCGTTGAGCAGGGCGGCGGCCACCACGATGGCGGTGCCGTGCTGGTCGTCGTGGAACACGGGGATGTCGCACACCTCCTTCAGGCGGCGCTCCACCTCGAAGCAGCGGGGGGCGGCGATGTCCTCCAGGTTGATGCCGCCGAAGCTCTTGGAGATCAGGGCGATGGTCTCCACCAGCTTGTCCACGTCCTTGGTGTCCACACAGATGGGGAAGGCGTCCACCCCGCCGAACTCCTTGAAGAGGGCGCACTTGCCCTCCATCACCGGCATACCGGCGGCCGGGCCGATGTCCCCAAGGCCCAGCACCGCGGAGCCGTCGGTGATCACCGCCACCAGATTGCTCCCGGCGGGGTGAGGGTAAAGGACTTCTCATAGTCCTTTGCAATTTCCCGGCAGGGCTCGGCCACGCCGGGGGTATACAGAAGGGACAGGTCGTCCCGGGTCTCGATGTGCCTGCGGGCCACCACTTCGATCTTCCCCCCGCAGTTCCTCGTGCAGCTTGAGGGATTCC
>ENA-OQAB01000892-OQAB01000892.1-human-gut-metagenome-genome-assembly--contig:-NODE-892-length-14987-cov-3.755922_pt1 | contig 14987 bp, 13 predicted proteins | sample MGYA00242490_ERZ504517 | MGnify/ENA primary metagenome ERZ504517 (study PRJEB26092, sample SAMD00036298) | human gut metagenome | host: Homo sapiens | study: EMG produced TPA metagenomics assembly of...
AGGCTTCGATGGTGGTGGTCATGCCCAGCTCCAGGTCATACCCGCAGAGGGTCACCTCCTGCCCGTGCGCTTTCAGGAGGATGCCTTCGAGCGCGGGGATGGAGGATTTGGTCGAGACGGCCCGCTGCACATTGGAGACGGCTTCCGTCAACTGTTGTTTGCTGCAAGTTATTTTCATTGTATCACCCTTTTATCTGTTTGGGCCAAGCGGCTCGATGTTTTCCACCTTGTTTGCGGGGTTTCCACCGCAACTTCCGGTTTTCTCTCTTTATAAGCATAGCAATGGAATGCTTTTGATTTAGTACCAGCAGTAGGGGCCGGGGAAATGTGGAAAATCTCCGGAAACCCAGCGCTGGCGCGGCAAAAAACGCCGGAATTTTCATTTTTTGTATGTTTATGCATTGTGGAAAGGTTGTATTATCCACCCCAGAATCAACAATTTGTTGAAAACTCTGTGGGGAAAGTTGAAAACACGTTAAAAGATTTCAAAGGCGCAAAAATTCCGGTTTCTAAAAGGCTCTTTTTAAGAAACGGTCCGTTCGATAGTGCATCTATACAATCCGTATTATAACTATTTGTATAATGAAGGGCGCACGAATCCGCAAAGCGCCGCATGGTTACACAGCCGCCCTGTGGGCGCAAAACGCCGGGACCCTGCCGGGGGTTACCGGTCGCGGATGTTCTTGATGATGTCCTCCACAGTGCCCTTGGTCTTGGGGTCGCGGGCCATGCCCTTCTCCACCTGCTGGATGGCGTAGACCTTGGTGCAGTACTCCTTGTCGGGCACTACGATGTTTACGGGCATTTGCAGCAGGGTGATAAGGTCTTCTTCGGGCAGTTGGGTGGCCGCTACGGCCACGTCGTACTTGTCGCGCGGGTATTGCTGGGTGTCCAGAAAGCGGTTGATGGATTCAATCACCTCTTTCCCGTTGCGCAACACCGTGAAAAGCACCAGGAAACGGTGCTGTACGGCTGCCGCCGGATAGGGGTTCCTGTACTTTCCGAGCGAGAAGAGCGCGCAAAGAAGCAAGTAGGCCACCGGAATGGCCAGCAGCAGGAACAGGACGGAATCTGTCATTTGTAACGCGTTGTTGTTCTCATCCATCCACCAGTCTATACTGAATATGTTAAAAATATCGGACATCATAGCGTCGAATCTTTTTTAGTTGCGGTTAATAATGCTTGTTGTTTTTCAATCGTCAGACGTTCGTCTATATATTTCCCGTTCATCAGTATGCCCAGGAACATAATCATCATGATGCCGGTGGGGAACTGGGTGAAAAAACGCGTTCCCGTATGCGCTGAGCATCATGCCGAATACGCCGCAGGCAAGCGCGGTGAGCAGGTGGCGCAGCTCGTCGTTCCTCACCTTGAACATGATGTAGTAGCATCCCCACAGCAGGCTGCCCGCGTAAATCAGCAGGTAGAGGATGATGCCCACGATGCCCGTTTCCGTCCATATCTTGACGTAGGTGGAGTCGTTGGGGATGGTGGTGGTCAGTCTGTTGCCGAATCTCCGGGCTTCCACGCCGCCCAGGCCGAGACCTTCGCCGAAGGGCTTGTCCCTGAGGTATTCCGCCAGCTTTTGCCTGTTCTGTTTTCTTACCAGATAGGACGCGTCTTTATTCGGACGGAACGCCGTGCGCATACGCCGTATCATGTAGTTGCTCTCGCCCGCGTATGTAAACGCGAAGAAGACGTAGATGCATATTCCCCCCACCGTGGCGGCGCTCATCAGCCTGATGTTTTTACTGATAAGCGCGAAGAGCAGCAGGCCGCCCAGAGGCACCACGATGGCTCCCCGGGTGCCCGTGGTGAACATGGAGTACAGTGAAAGCGCGGAGACGCAGAGGTAATATGTTTTCAGGCCGGGTTTCTTGCTGAACAGGCCGGTGATGCCGAACAGCACGCAGGTGAATCCCATGTTGGAACCGTAATTGCCCGCATCGGTGAAAATAGAGAAATAGCGGGTGATTTGGGGCAGCAGGTGCGTCTTGTACATGCCGCTTTCCATCAGGGCATCGTACTCGATGGCGTCGAACCCGATGAATTTCTGCCAGAAGCCTTTCAGGATGGCGATGAGCGTCAGTAGGGAGAACAGGAACATCAGCCGGCCGATTTGCTTGTAGGACGTTGCCAGCAGCACCGTGATTAAGGAGACGAGGAACGTGTTGTAAATGAATCCTCTGGAATAAATCCACGCTTCCAGGGACGCGGTGGGGTTGACGACTTCCATCAGGCAGTATACCGCCAGCGCCGCGCCCCCTATGGTGAGGATGTTGGCGGCCTGCTTCCAGGGGAAACGGTAGCGCAGCGCGGTCTGGATGATGATGATAAGCAGTACGCTCCACCAGATGACGTCCGACAGTACGCTGAGCCCGTCCTGCCGGCTGTAACGGGCCAGCGGGGTGAAGAAGTAATTGAAGATGAACAGCAGGAAGATGAAGCGTTCCGGCTTGCGGAGATGCAAAATCAGGATGCATAAGAGGGCGGGCAGCACGGCCACCAGTGCCGCTATCGCCAGATTTTGCCGCAGGGTGGCCGCCACGATGCAGCCTAACCCGATGCAGAGTATGGCAAAGGTGAGGGTGGGAGATGATATGTAACTTCGCTTGATGCTCATTTTACGGCGGCTTTTTTGGCGGTCAGTCCCAGTTGCGACAATCGGCTGACGAAGCTGTGGAGTGGCGTCTTGGGCGGTAATTCGCCGGTGAATGATTCCACGACTTCACGGTCGGCATTGTTGAGGTAAAGCGATAACGGGGTGTCACCCAGCATTTCTTTGATGGATTTCAGGTTGATGTCGTCGTTCTTACCCCACAAACGGCAGGCATTGGCTATGAGCAGGTTGAAATCGGCCTGTTTCAGCACGGCCAGAGGCAGGCTGGAGCTGCTTACGGACGGGTATTCCACGAGGATGATATCGGGTATCTGCTCGGCGGAGTTCAACTCCCAGAAGTCGGATAGCCGCTGCGCCCGGATGTATTTCTTGTCGTTGGTTTCAAAATCGACGCCGTGCCTTACGATACGGGTGCGGAGCCCTTCGGACGCCCAATGGTCGGCAAAGTATTTGGCCAGGAAGCTCTTGCCTTCCCGTTCTTCCATGCTGAGCAGGTTGATGACGGTGGGACGGCCTGTTGCCAGGTATTTGTTGAGCCGGTGGCAGGAGTAGGCGGCGGCACGGCGGTTGCATACTTTCAGGAATCCCCGGAATTTCAGGTTGCTGATGCCGTTGAACGCGGCGATGACGGGCAGGCCGCTAAGGCGGTGGCTGCGTTCGGCGTCACGGAGCGTACGGTCTATTAGCTCGATGATGAGGAAGTAGAAAGTGATGAATATCAAACTGCCTATCAGGGCTGCCACGATGTAGAGCATGCGCTTGCGCCCGTTGTCGGTGAGCGGGAATTCGGGCGGGGCGATGATTTGCAGGTTGGCGGTGGTCATTTTGATGTTTTGCAGGCGGAGCCGCGCTTCGGACAGGCCGCGGAGCTGTTCGCGGTAGGTGTCCTCGGCTATGCCGATGGCGCGCTCCTTGCGGTTGACCTGCGTGCCCACGGGGGCGAATTCCCGGTATTGGTTCAGGATGTCGTTCCGGCGCTCGCGAAGGACTTTCAGCTCGGCCTGCGCCTTGGCCTCGTTGATGCACGCCACCAGCCATTCCGTTACCATATTATCGATGCCGACCCCTTCTTTGGTGAAATTGTATTCGTTGAGGTTGTCGGAAATATGGCTGATTCTGTCTTCGGAGTTCCGTAAATCGGTTTTGTTTTGCTGCAACTGCCTGTTGTCTTTCAGCTCCGTGTCCGTCGAGAAGATTTCCTGCTCCAGAATGTTCTGGTTCAGCTCCGTTACTTTCTCAAGCTCTTTGAGCAGCTTGGTGTTGTCGCGGATTATCTTGGCGCGGATGTCCATTTTGTCTTCCAGCATCCGGCGGAGCGCCACAGCGCTCCGGTAGGTACGCCGGGCGAGTTCCTCGCGGTCGTCCAGGTCGTATTTGGTGATGGCCAGCTCCTTGCTCTGGTTGTCGTAGTTGATTACCGAATGTTCTACGTTATAGCGCATCAGGTTGTCTTCTTCTTTGTTGAGGTTGATTTTGGCGAGCCTCACTTGCTCCTCAAAGTAAGCGATGGCGCTGTTGGTGGCGCTGAAACGGAGTATTTCGTATGCCTTGATAAGCTCGTCCTCTAAAATCCGGATGGTGTTTTGGGTGATGCCCGGATCGGGACTTGTGTAGGTGAAGCTTATCAGGTCGCTCGTGCCCAGACGCTTTACGATGATTTGGTCGAGTGCCTCGAAGCCGTAAAACTCCGTGGGACGGCTGAACATGGAATATACGAAGTTCGCGGCGCTTTCCTGACGGTATTTTTGCAGGTTCCCGACGGTCTTCTCCAACGAGGAACGGTCTACCAAAGTCAGCACTTCTTTGGGAGTTCTTTGCAGGAGTTGGCGGTAGTGCTTTGCCTGGATGTACATATTGTCTTGCCACTCCTCGCCATACACAAGGTTGGTGGCCAACAGGCGGAGCGAGACTTGCTCCAGGGTGCTTTTGGACTTGGCGATGTTGATGAGATTGTCGAACGTACTGCTGATGTTCTCGACCTTGCTGCCGTCGATGTTGGTGACGTTGGTGACGCCGGCGTAGATATTGCTGTTTACAGTATAGCTGAATGGCAGGAACTGGGTGAAGTACGCCACCAGCACGGTGACGATGAATCCGCCCCACAACAGCCAGTAACGGATGCGGTAAAAGATTGGGCTATAAACTGTACTATATCCATAAGACTTTATTTCCCTTTGATTATTTTTACGTTGGTCAGCATCTCGAGTAAAATGATGGCGTTATGCAGCGAGACGCGCGCCTCGGCATAGGAAGTTACCGCCCCGGAACGGCGCGCGCGCTCCAGTGACAGCGAGATGATGTCTATTTTGCCTTGTATGAAATTGTTCTCCGAGATTTTCATCTGGGCGTTGTAGAGGGCGGCATTCTCCGCTTTGGCTTTGATGGTTGCCAGTTGCGCCGTCACATTGTTATAGGCTTCCAGCACTTTGAGCCGCCGTTCTTCCATCACTTCTTCCTGCGTGTATTGGAGTTGTTCGATGTTGTAACGATAGTTTTTCAGCCGGAGCGGGCGGTTGAACAAATCGCCGAGGCCTACGCTGAAGCTGGCGCCTACGTTGAAGGTGTGGCGGGAGCTGGCTGTGGTGGACTGATACCAGTCGGTGAAGGAGTCGCTGTTGTCGTTCAGCACGTTGTAACGCCCGTAGGCGTAGTTCCCGTTCAGCCGGAAGTAGTTCCACCAGTTCCTTTTTTCTATGCGGTACTGGTTCTTTACCTGCTCTACCTGGGACTGCGCCCGTTTTACGGTGGCGTTTTCTATCACGGCATCCATGAATACGGAAAGGGGCGGCAGCTCGAAGCCTTCTATGTAGTGCCGCGTCTCCGGCAGGTTGTCTCCCGAGATGCTCTTTTCCAGAATGGCGTCGCTCTCTTTCAACGCTTCCAGGATTTTGATTCGCTCTTCACGCGTCATGTCTTTCTGGGCGCCGGCAGGCAGGGGTGACAGGAACAGAATAAGTGTAACTGCACAGAGATATAATAAGGTATATGTACGGGCTTTTATCATTCGTCTGTCTTGTTTTTGGTTTTAATGATTACACGTTTTCTTTCTGTACAAAAGCGGTGAACGTCCTGAGAAGTATCTTCATGTCCAGCAGGAAACTGAATTCCTGCGCGTATTTGATGTCGAGCTGTTTCCGTTCTTCCGCCGACATCTTGCCGGCTCCGCCGCGTTTCTCCACTTGCCAAAGCCCGGTCAGTCCGGAAGGCGCCATGAAGCGGTCTATGTACGCGTCGCTGGTCAGCAGCTCGGCTTCGTAGAGCGGGAGAGGGCGGTTGCCTACGATGCTCATGTCGCCCTTTAGAACGTTGAATAGCTGTGGAAGCTCGTCGATGCTGTATTTGCGGATGAAACGGCCGATGCGTGTGACGCGCGGGTCGTTCTCTATCTTGACAAACGGGCTTTCTTTGGATTGGGCTTTTTGTTTCAAAAAATCTTTCTCCGGTATGATGAAATCGTCCGAAATCAGCAGGCCGGCTTCTTCGTCGGGGGAGCCTGTAAGCTCGTCGAAACGGATGTCGGGAGTGCAGTCCGCTATTTCTTCTTCCAGCTTGTACTGGTTGAGGGCGTTGAGCTCTTTCAGCCGTTTGTCCGCATCGGTGTACATGGAACGGAATTTCAGGAAGTTGAATATCCGGTAATTACTGCCTACACGTTGCGACTTGTAAATGACCTTGCCTTTGCTCTCGAGACGGATGGCGACGGCTGTGCCGATGAGCAGCGGAGAAAGGAGTACCAATGCGCATGCGGCGAATAATACGTCGAACGCGCGTTTCCATGCGGGCAGGTGAAACGTGTTGAGCATCTTCCGGTGGGTACGGCTGAATTCCTGCATTTTGTGCTTTTGGCGTATCTGCAGGAACCGGGTCATGCTGCGGATGCTCTCTGCGTCGGCCTGCGGCGGCAGTGTGTTGCTGACGCCTGCCAGCAGATAGGCCTTGCGCTCTTCTGCCTGCAATCCTTCGGTGATAAGGGTGATGTAGACGCGTGGAAATCTCCTGTGAAGGCAGGCGATGTCGAGGCAGTCCTTTTCGGGGTCGGTTTGCTCGTAAAGGATGGATGTGTTATACCGTTCGCGGATGCCGTCTATGATGACGGCCGCTTTATCGGCGCAGGAAACAGTAACGAACATGCCATCCGTAACCTTGCTCAGATGGTCGATGGCGGTTTGGCCGTTTCCTATGTAGATATAATATAACATATCTTCCTTGCTGCTTTTTTAGATGTATTTCTTGATGCGTGCCCTGAGTTCCAGCGGGTTGAATGGCTTGAGTATGTAATCCGCCGCCCCGGCTTCGAGCAACTGGATGCGCTCGACGGTGCTTTCCTCACTGGAGAGCATTACTACGGGGATGTGCCTGAACAGCTCGTTTCCTTTCAGATAGTACAGGAATTCGTTGCCACGCATATGGGGCATGTGGATGTCGGAGATGATAAGGTCGGGAATATTGCCTTCGTTAAGCCACTCAAGGGCCTTTAAGGGGTTTTCAAAATATTCCAGGTCGTATTCTGTCCCTAAATAGATCTTGAGTACGCGGCCTATGGTGGCTTTGTCATCAACCAATAAGATTTTTTTCATTGCTCTGTTTATTATAGCGCTGTTGCTTTGTTTGTTTACTATGCAGTAACAAAAGTAACTATTATTTTTTATTAAACTCGTCCGATTGCTAATAACAATGAAGACTTGTTAACCTACTTTAACGGCAAAGTGAGAAAAAGCGTGAGAATGTGTATATCGGTGTACTTTAGTCTTTATTGAGCGGAGTCAGATTTTCAATAGGATATACGTCTTGGTTGTGCGACCGGTACCAGTCGTTGTCTTGTTGTCCGCCGGTGGTAATCCACGACCGGAACTTATCGTATACCATCGTGACTTTCTTGTTCTCCGCAGGCCATGCGAACTCTTGGGGAATCACGACCGCCCAGGCAAGGTTCTCTTGGCTGAGATAGTACCTGTTTTCGGCGGCGGATGAGCCGTCGTTACCGCTGTTGAAGTAATGAGTGCCGCCCAAGTCGGTCGGAGCGAAGCCCGCTATGTGCACTTCCGTGCGCTTTCCTTTGGCTGTGGCGGGAGCTGTGATGGCAAAGATATCGATGTGGTTGATATTCAGGTCTTCCGGCTTCACGTTGGCAGAGGCGGGAATTTCCATGATAATGTTGTATTCCTTGGTGTCCTTTTTGAACGGGCCGCCGACAATGGTGTTGATACGCTTCTCCGTGTCGGTGTATCGGCCGTCCCACAATTCGGTGCGCGCGTCACCGAAAAGGATATAGGTGGGGAGGTTTTGCCGCTCCTCGAATGATACGTCCTCACCGCCGATTCTGAATTTGTCGGGCTTCATGTTTCGGGGGAATTTGGTGAAGCGGATGCCTGCTCCCAATGTCTTGGTGGCGCCTGTCGCGCGTAATTCGAGGGTCATTCTGAGGCGGGTCACGATGCCGTTTTTGTCTACTTGCAGCTCTTTTCTGGACATTACGATTACGAGGTCGTTCATGTCAAAGTCACCGTATACAGGCCAGTTGTCCTCGAAGGCGAAAGTGTATACGTCGCTGTCTTCGATTTCGATGGGGAAGTCGGGGTCTTTCTCTTCTTCGCCTTTGTTGCCTTCGTCGTAGATGCCGCCGCAAGTCTCGATGGTGTATTTGGATTCGTCATAACCGGTATTGACGCTTTCGTTCTTTTTAAACGGGCGATACCGGTCGGGGCCTTCTATCTTTCCTTCTATGACCAGATTGTTGCTTAACAATTGGACGGTAGTAGGTTGCTCGAATTTAATTGTTCCGGCCTTAATCATCGACTTGTCGTCGTTGGTGACGTTCACCGCCCGGAAAATGACGTCGCCGCTTTTTACTCTGAACTCTTTGGCTTTAATCATGGAGCCGTCTGTCAGCGTGAACCTGGCATTGCTCAGGGTTTCTATTTCGGGTACGGGCAGCCATTCGGTGTCGGTTTCGTCGGCACGGCCGGCAGTGATGGAGCCTTTGTTTAATGTCACGTTTCTGAACTTGAATTCCTTTTTGACGATGACGGTGCAACTGTTGTATAGAACATCGGATGACGAGTTCGTGAATTTGGATGTTTCGATGCAACCGTCGTTGTAGACGGACAGGCCGCCTTCTATTTCATGACCGCTGATGCGGGCTTCATAGTGGTTGACGATGGCGGTTGCGGTGGAGTTGTTGGTTTCTATTTCACCGTCCGCTTCGTCGAAGCTGATATTGCCGTAGTTGAATAGCTGACTGCCGTTGAGGTCTATATCGGTGGCGCTGGTTAAATCCGCCTTGTTCAGTATCCGGGCATTTACGAAGTTGAATTCATGGGCGCTTAATGTGCCGTGATTGATGACGTTGCTGCCGTTGATAGTGATTTCATCGTCTGCTTCGATGTTCCCCGCGTTAAATAATTCCGGGCGGTTTCCGAGATTCATGCTCAGCTCTTTGCCGACCTTGATGCTTCCGAAATTCTTGGTGGGGCATCCTAATTTGAGAGAGGTACATTCGAGGCTGCCGCCGCTTTGCAGGGTGAGGGTATTGTTGTTGCCGACGGTAAGGGCGTTGGCGATGATTTTACCGCCGTTCATTACATATATATCGAGGTTTGAATGATTATCGCTTAGTTTCCAAACACCCTGTACGAATACGGTTGCCCTGCCTCTGTTTGTTCTTAGCTGCACAAGGTAGGGAGAGGCTGAAGTGTATTCCTTTCCTATAATATACTCGGCGCCGTCGGCCAGTACGCCTTCATCCCAAGGATTGTCGGAGATATAGCCGTCCGATGTGCCCGGGACGGCGGGGATGACTTCCGCTTCTTTATATTCCTTATCGGCGATTTCCGCTATGCCGGCTGCCCGGGCTGCTTCGGCTGCCGGGTTGGAATTGGCTGTAACTCTGCTTGCCGCTCTTGTTTTTGTACCGGTTGAAACGCTGTATAACTTACACTCCAATGCTCCGCCGTTTTCGGGAATGTCGTATTCGTAGACTTCCTTGCGCTGCTTTGGGTCGGTCTGACGGATGAACAGTCTCGCGGTTGCTTTGGAGACGTTGATTTCCGCGTTGTAGTTTCCGTCCTTATCGGCGGTACCCACTGCGATAGGCGCGGCGCTTACATCGGATATCGGATTGACGGTGAATACTTCGATAAGGTACTTGTATCGACCGTCAAACTCGTCGTTTACCTCGACGTTCAGATTTACGGTGTTAATCATAGACCAGTTAAAACCGTCAGGGGCGGCGAAATCTTCTCCTAACGGATTTTCTTTCGGTTCCGTCTGAATCCCCCTTTCAGGATCGTACACATCATCCGTGCAACTGGCAAACGCCAAAGTTCCGGCTATGGCTGCCATAACTGAAAAACGGTAGAATAATTTCATAAGCCAATCTATAAAAATTTCTGATGTTTTGTTTGCTTCTTGAATAAAATAATCAAGTTTTAGTTCGTTTACGCCGCAAAAATAGCCATATTATTCGGATTATTAGTTGTAAATATTGTCTTTTTTGATAAAACAGGGTGGATATTTTGTTAAATCCGGCCATTTACCGGTCTTGAAAACTTGTAAATACTATCCAGAGCGGGTGAGGGAAAAAGTCAGAAGGGGGGAGAAGAAAAAAGAGGAAATTACTCTTTTGTAATTTCCCCTGCTAAATCCGAATTCATCCGGTGACGAATTTCTGTTTGGTCCAGCCCGTGTCCGAGCAGGAACATGAGCTTTGTAACGGCGCACTCGGGCGTACTGTCGTAGCCGCTGATAACGCCGGCTTGAAGAAGATGCAGGCCGGTTTCGTAACGCCCCATCTCTACGCCGCCGCTTTGGCACTGGGTGATGTTGACGATGACGATGCCGCGCTCTGTGGCATCCTTTAGTTGCCGGATGAACCACTCCTTTTGGGGAGCATTTCCGGAACCGAATGTCTTGAGAACCACCGCTTTCAACCCCGGAACGTGCAGTACGGAATTGATGATGCTTTCCTGAATGCCCGGAAACAGGGTGAGGACTACGACGTTGGTGTCGAAGAGATAATGCGGTTTCATCGGCCGTGCAGGATCGGGGCGACGGATGCTGTGCTCGTTGTAGCGGATATGGATGCCTGCTTTTGCCAGGGCGGGATAGTTGAAGGAGCGGAAAGCGTTGAAATTTTCGGCATTGATTTTGGTTGTCCGGTTGCCCCGCATCAGTTCGTTCTCAAAGAAGATGCATACTTCGGGAATGATGGCGGTGCCGTCGGGATGCTTGGCGGCGGCTATTTCGATGGAAGTAATCAGGTTTTCCTTTCCGTCCGTGCGCAAGGTTCCGATAGGCAGCTGCGAACCGGTAAGGATAACCGGCTTCGCGAGGTTTTCGAGCATGAAGCTGAGCGCCGATGCCGTATACGCCATCGTGTCGGTGCCGTGCAGGATGACAAAGCCGTCAAAGTTATCGTAGTTATCATTTATGATTTCGACAATCTTGGCCCACAGAGAAGGTTCCATATCAGAGGAGTCGATGGGCGGGTCGAACTGATAGGACGAGATGCGGTAGTTGAAGCGTTTCAATTCGGGGACATGCTTGAGCAGGTGGTCGAAATTGAAATTTTCCAGTGCGCCGGTTTCCGGGTTTTCTATCATTCCGATAGTTCCGCCTGTGTAAATTAAGAGAACGGAAGGGTAATCTGCTTTCATAAATATCTCGTTTTTCTTCTTTTTCGGGCACAAAGATAGGAAAAAAAGTGATAAGGTGGTAATGATAAAGTAATAACCCTTTTATCATCCTTGCTCCAAGTCCTCTTTCAGGTGCGCGACGGCTTTTCCGGCATCTCCTTTATATTCGTTGAGCAGAGTGACGAAGCGGCTTCCGATGATGGCTCCGGACGAATTGGGAGCAGGCGGCATCGAACGTCTGTTTATTGCTGATGCCGAAACCTACCATACGCGGATTGCGCAGGTTCATGTCCTGAATTCTTCTTGAAGTAGGCTTGTTTCCGGGTGTCGAAATCCTTTTGCGCGCCGGTGGTGGCTGCCGACGACACCATATAAATGAATCCGTCGGTGTGGGCATCTATCTCGCGGACGCGCTTTTCGCTGGTTTCGGGGGTGATGAGCATGATGATGCGGATGTCGTATTTTTGCGCGACGGCCTTATAGTTCGCCTCGTATTCCCTGAAGGGCAGGTCGGGGATGATGACGCCGTCGATGCCACATTCCGTACATTTCCGGCAGAAGGCTTCAAAGCCGAAGTGCAGGATAGGATTGAGATATCCCATCAATATCAGCGGTATGCGGACATCGCGGCGGATGTCACGCAGCTGGTCAAAGAGGATGCGGAGAGACATTCCGTTGCGCAGGGCACGGGTGGCGGCATCCTGAATGACGATACCGTCCGCCATGGGGTCGCTGAAGGGGATGCCGATTTCTATCATATCCACTCCGTTCTTTTCGAGCGTGCGGATAACATCGGCTGTGCCGTCGAGCGTGGGGCAGCCGGCACAAAAGTAGATAGACAGCAGGTTTTGGGGGCTGTTCTGGAAAAGTTGGTTGATACGGTTCATAGTGAGTTCGTTATTATGGATTTATTGTTGTCTGTTACGTTATCGGCGGGTAGCGGTGCTATTTGCCGGCAGGTTCGCCGCCTCTTATTTCCTGAAGGAATTTCCCGATGCGTTCCACGTCTTTTTTGCCCGGAGCCGTTTCGAAGCGGCTGTTGATGTCGATGCCGGCCAGTTTGGGGTGATGGAACTCCCTGATTGCTTTGACGCTGTAAGGGTTGATGCCGCCGCTGAGCAGAAAGGGTGTCATTCCGGTGTATCGAAGCAGCAGGTTCCAGTCGAACTGATTGCCGGAACCGCCATACTGTGGCGTTTTGGTGTCAAACAGGTAATAGTCGCATAATCCCTTGTAGGCGGAGACGGCCGCCAAATCCTTGGGGTGCGCGATGGAGAAAGCCTTGATGAGATGCAGGCCGTTGTTGCATAAAGAACGGCAGTACTCGGGCGATTCGTTGCCGTGGAGCTGGATATAATCCAGCGCAAAACGGTCGGTGTACATCAGGATGTCGTCCTTGTTTTCGTTTACGAAGACGCCGACACGCTTTGCGTGCACAGGCAGGTATGCCGGCATTTCGCACAGGCAACGGGGAGACTTGGGGTAGAAGATGAAACCTATCATATCTACGTCCAGTTGCTCTACATTGCGGATGTTTTCCGCTTCGGTCATACCACATACTTTGATAATAAGAGAAGCCATGGGAGTTACTGTTTACTATATTTACGATTCATTATTCATTGCTCACAAAGATTTCTGTGCTTCGGTTTCCTCGATGCCTTGTATGAAGCCTTTCAGAGCGTCTCCCGGCTGCGGGGTTTTCATAAAGGTTTCTCCGATAAGGAAGCCTCGGAAACCGGCGGTGCGCAGGCGGCAGATGGTTTCGGGGTGCGAAATACCGCTTTCCGAAACAAGTAGCGGCAGGTTTCGGGGGGGTATCGGAAGAGCCTTGGGCGTCGGGAATGTTACGTGCATCGGAAATGTTACAGGCATCGGCTATCGTCTGCCGGAGCTGTCCGGCTATGCGGAACGAGTTCTCCACATCGGTGACGAATGTGCCGAGGTTGCGGTTGTTGACGCCTACCATGTCCACATCCTTACTTATATAAGCAAGTTCGCGGGGGCTGTGGATTTCGAGCAGCACTTCCAGTCCCAGGGCGTGCGCCCGGGCGGTGAGGTCGGCGCATTCTTCCTGCGTCAGACAGGCGGCGATGAGCAATACGGCATCCGCACCTGCGATACGTGCTTGCAGCAGTTGGTATTCGTCGATGATGAAGTCTTTTCTCAAGATAGGAATGTCGACCAGCGGACGTGCCGTACGGATGTCCCGCAACGAACCGCCGAAGAATTTCGCATCCGTAAGGATGGAGATGGCGGAAGCGCCTGCTGCCTCGTATGCGGCTGGTATTTCGTCGGCTTTGGCCGTCTTGTATATCCAACCCTTCGAGGGCGAGCGCCGCTTGAACTCGGCAATGATTCCCGCGGGCGAGGAAGCCAGCGCACGTTTCATGCTGCGGCGTGGGGCAGGGGAGTTTTCCATTAGGTCGCGTACTTGCTCGCGCAACTGTTCGGGTGAAACAGCCTGTTTCTGCAATTCCACTTCGATTCGTTTGTGGCCTGTTATTTCAGATAGAATATCCATAGGAGGGGAGGGGTGAGTTATAAGTTATAAGTTATGAGTTATAAGTTATGGGTTATGGGTTGGGGTGATATGGCGCTGTTTAAGTAAATGCGTATAATCGGTTAATCCTATCTGTCATTCAGAGCGAAGAATCTTCTCTCTTCTTGACATTCACATAAAGACTTGTATTCACAAAGGGAAGAGATGCTTCGCTTCGCTCTGAATGACAGTATAGCATAACTTGATTTTCAACCTTTACTTATTTCTATAAACTTTTTCAATGTCTTCAACGCCCGTCCGCTTTCCAGTGATTCGCGGGCTATGGCGATGCATTCTTCAATCTCCTTTTCTGGTTCCATGACCTGAATGGCAAAGGCGGCATTGACAATGACACATTGCGTCTGGGCAGCTTCCGCACGGTTGTTCAGGACATTGTCGAAGATGCGTGCCGCGTCTTCCTTACATGCTCCGCCGGAAAGCTCTTCGGGACGTACCGCGCTGAAACCGAGAGCTTGCGGACGATAGATACGCTCATAATTGCGTGTCATTACCTTGAATTCATCGGTCAGCGAGATTTCATCGTAATTGTCCAGGCTGTTGACGACGGCAAAGTCGATACCGAGCTTGTAGAAAACATTTGTGTAGAGACGCATCTGCGAGAGGTCTGCCACACCCAGCAGCTGATAAGCGGGTTTGCACGGATTCACCAGCGGGCCCAGCAGGTTGAACAGCGTGCGTACTCCCAACGCTTTGCGCACAGAACCGACGGTTTTCATTGCCGGATTGAACAGTTGGGCGTGCAGGTAGGCAATGTTGCATTCTTCCATGCTGCGCTTCAGGATGTCGGGATTATTGGTGAAGCGCACGCCATGCTGCTCTATTACGTTGCTTGCCCCGCTGACGGAAGTAGCGCCGTAATTGCCGTGCTTGGCCACTTTGTAACCCGCTCCCGCCACAATGAAGCAGGCGCAGGTGGAGATGTTGAAGGTGTTCTTTCCGTCGCCGCCCGTACCTACGATGTCAATGGGGCGATAGGGCGCGAAGTCTCATCGGGACTCGTGTCTCCATAAGTGCTTCGCGAAAGCCTGTCAGTTCGTCTACTGTGATGCCGCGCATCTGAAAAACAGTGAGTAACGCTGCTATCTGCGCTCGGGATACATCCCCCGGCTGATGTTGAGCAGGATTTGTCTGGACCTCCTCTGCGGTGAGCTCTTCGTGATTGAAGAGGCGGGTT
>ENA-OQAB01000893-OQAB01000893.1-human-gut-metagenome-genome-assembly--contig:-NODE-893-length-14981-cov-2.079844_pt1 | contig 14981 bp, 15 predicted proteins | sample MGYA00242490_ERZ504517 | MGnify/ENA primary metagenome ERZ504517 (study PRJEB26092, sample SAMD00036298) | human gut metagenome | host: Homo sapiens | study: EMG produced TPA metagenomics assembly of...
CTCTTGTGGCGTACTTACCACCACGGCTCCGGTTATCGCTAGTGTTTGTACCATTGTCAAATGGATATCACTCGTTCCGGGAGGTAAATCGATTAAGAAATAATCAAGCTCACCCCAGTTGGCGTCGCCGATCAATTGCTTCAATGCGTTGCTAGCCATTGCTCCACGCCATAGGACTGCGTCGTTTTTATTAACGAAAAAGCCGATGGATAACATCTTGACACCATAATTTTCGGCCGGCTTGATCAGTTCCCTGCCCTCTACCTCTTCCATATAAGGGCGAGCCTCTTCTAGGTTGAACATCTTGGGTTGGGACGGCCCGAATATATCGGCATCCAGCAATCCTACCTTATATCCTTGTAAAGCCAATGCGACAGCCAGATTAGCGGCAACGGTACTTTTACCAACTCCTCCTTTACCGGAAGATACGGCGATAATATTTTTTACTTGCGGTAATAATTTATCCGGTTCCGGGCGAGCTAACTGACGGGCTTTTACCGTGATGTTTCCCTTGATATTCACCTCCGGGCTTACATAGGTTAAGATAGCTGTCTCCGCGGCTTTTACTACGGAGCGGATAAACGGATCATTCGGCTTCTCGAATAATAACGAGAAGGTGACATTCATACCATCGATACGAATGTTGTCTTCTACGAGGCCCATGGAAACGATGTCCTTTCCGGTACCCGGTAACGAACGTTCTTCAACGCCTCAATAATCAGATTCGGATAGATTGTCATATCTGTTGATTTTTTTAAAGTCATTCTTTTATTTACCAGAAGCTAAAGCGCTTCGTTTACTGCGATTAAAGCTACGATAAGGATCTAACTCTATTTCTACGTCAGGTTCCAACCAATCGTTCTCTTTCCTCACAAACAAACTTGATGTATTTGATGTTTAATCCACGATCCAGCCATTGTTGCTCGTAATAGGTCTTGATGGATAAGATCTCATCCGCCAGATTGGAATGATATAGGTCGTCTGTACTGAACAATACGGGATAATGGTTCGTTTTTACCATCTCGCACGTATAGGTATACATGAAGTTACTGTCCGTTTTTAAATGGATAATACCATCTCCGGAAAGGATTTCCCGATACATTTTCATGAAGCGGGTTCCGGTCAGACGCTTATTGACCTTTTCATTGAGGGTCCGGAAATGTGATCCAGATCTCGGCTACTTCGCCCGGAGCGAAGAAATAGGAAATCAATTCGATACTCGTACGTAGGAAAGCCACGTTACTCATCCCGGCTTCCAGCGATTCTTTCGCGCCGGTCCACATACGTGGCTCCCTTGATATCGACACCAATAAAATTCTTATTTGGGAAAAGCTTTCCCAAACCTACGGTATATTCCCCTTTTCCGCATCCCAATTCCAAGACAATAGGGTGAGTCGTTCTTGAAAAAACGTTCATGCCACTGTCCTTTCATATCAAACCCTTTTTCTTGTAGGGCGGCGAAAGGGTATTGGAATACGTGCGGATAGCCCGCCATATCGTCAAACTTAGGCTAATTTATTCTTTCCCATGTCGCGAAGATAATACTTAAAAAAATGCTTTTTACGTTTTTTCTACTGTTTTAGATAGGGGTTTTTATGCGTTGGCGAGTCTTTTGAACATATAGGCTGTCAGAAGTTTTATTTGAAAGTGGAGTTGTAACGAATAAAAAAGGATATGTTGAGAGTATTTTTTAGACGCCCGATATTTAAGAATCCGAGGTTTGTCGGATTTGTTTGGTTTGCGACGGCCCTTGTCGCTTGCTTATTGAAATTACCTGTGGGAAGGACTTATAATAACTTTATGATTTATAGGGCTTCCTTTTTCCATGCGTTAGAGTTGAAAAACCTTTATGCGTATTATCCGAATGAATACCACGACCGGTTTTTATACGGGATCCCTTTTACGGCTATAATAGCGCCTTTCTCCCTCTTCTCTCCTTATATCGGGATGTTGCTATGGTGTCTCGCGAATAGCTTGCTGCTTTATATGGCTATCCGTAAACTCGGATTGGCGGATTGGAAACAGGCGTTTGTCATTTGGGTATGCTTGAATGAGTTATTTACGTGTGTTCTTATGCAGCAATTTAACATAGCCATAGCCGGCATGATTTTATTCTCGTTTATTTTTATTGAGCGGAAACAGGAGTTTTGGGCGGCGCTAATGATCGTTTTGGGTACGATGACTAAGATTTATGGCATTGTCGGTCTTGCTTTCCTGCTATTCTCAAAACGCCGGATCGCCTTTTTGAAAGGACTCATTTTCTGGGGCATAGTTTTGTATGTTCTTCCGATGTTATATACGTCTCCTCAATATGTGGCAAGTCAATACGTGAAATGGTATGAGGTACTTCTCGATAAGAATGTAGAGAATTTATTTACTCCTTATACAAATATCTCTTTGTTGGGGATGGTTCGTAAGATTTCGGGAGTCAATACATATAGTGATCTCTGGTTGGTTATCCCCGGGCTACTTTTATTTATTGCTCCTTATTTTAGGATAAATCAATATGATAACCGGCGGTTCCGCATGCATTTTCTTTGCTCTACTCTTTTGTTCATGGTTCTTTTTAGCTCCGGAACAGAGAATAGCGGATATTTGGGAGCCATGATAGCCGTCTGCCTTTGGTATATAGGTACGCCTACCCGTAAGACGACTCCTGTCTTGAATACGGTACTATTCGTTTTCTGTTTTATTCTTACATCCCTTTCTCCAACAGATATATTTCCCTGTTATATCCGGAAAACGTATGTTATTCCTTATGCGTTGAAAGCACTACCTTGTGTGTTGATCTGGTTTAAGATCGTATGGGAGCAATTGACATTGGATTTTTCAGAGCCGCTTCATCGGCCGAAGACTCTCCCGGGTAAAGAGGAGGCGATCGACCTTATCTTGCCTTGTTATAACCCACAAGAAGGCTGGGAACGTTTGATGATCGAGAAACATGCGGAATTGGTAAAGATGCTTAAAGGTCGCTCACTTCGTTTTATCGTCGTGAATGACGCTTCGAAGAGAGGATTTACGAAGGATGCGGTGGGACGTCTTCTGGAGGCTCTCCCTGATACGATGATCGTAAGTTATGATACGAATAAGGGAAAAGGAGCCGCTGTTAGGGCTGGCTTGTCTCATTCCACCTCATCCATTACTTTATATACGGATTATGATTTTCCGTATGAGGCGGATTCTATCTGCCGGATGGTAGAATGGTTGGAATCGGGATATGATGTCGTTATCGCCGTGCGGAATCATACTTATTATACCCATTTAAGTACTCGAAGAAAGATTATGAGTTATGCTTCCCGTATATTGAATTTTACGCTTCTAGGATTAACGCATACGGATGCTCAAGGAGGTTTGAAAGGTTTTAACCAGCGGGGAAAATCGTTCTTGGCCTCAACTCAGGTGAATCGCTTTTTATTTGATACGGAGTTTATTTATAAGGCTTCGCAGGAGTCGGATGTACTTATTAAAGACATGCCCGCTGATTTGCGGGATAACGTTCATCTTCCCAAATATGCGTCGTGGAGTCCCTTGCGGAAGAATTAAAGAACTTATTTTTAATCGCTTGGAGAGGGTAGGAGGATTACAGGGTTGTTAATAACCCTGTTGAAAACCCTGTGAATAACGGAAAAAGAACAAAAGAAAAAAGAGATACCTATTAATAGGTATCTCTCTCTTTTTGCTCTTCCTCTTGGACTTGAACCAAGGACCCTCTGATTAACAGTCAGATGCTCTAACCAACTGAGCTAAGGAAGAATCAGTTTTTAACTTTTTAATCTCTATATGAAAACTCTTTTCGCTCTTCTTCTTGGACTTGAACCAAGGACCCTCTGATTAACAGTCAGATGCTCTAACCAACTGAGCTAAAGAAGAATGTTTTTCAGTCTTTCCCGATGTCTTTTCGCTCTTCCTCTTGGACTTGAACCAAGGACCCTCTGATTAACAGTCAGATGCTCTAACCAACTGAGCTAAGGAAGAATTTTTTCGCTCTTTCAAAGGTTATTCCGTAACCCCCTTTCTGAAAATTGCACTGCAAAAAGTACGGGGTATTTTCGAAATATGCAATATCTTTGCGTAAAAAAATTACGAAAAAAATGAATACATAGGTTTAGGAAACGCTTTGGTTGACGTTTATTGAGGCTGAAAATGATGATGTCCTATCGGAAATCGGGATACAGAAAGGAGCTATGGATATGATTAACAGGGAACAAATGATCGCTATCCGTACAACTTTAGCCGGCTTGCCACGTACGCAAACCCCGGGAGGATCTGTCTGCAACACGATGCGTTCGATGTCTTCTTTAGGGGCGAATTCCGGTTTTATCGGTAAGATCGGGGATGATTCGATCGGCGGATTTTATGAGGATGCGTTGGAAAAAGCGGGTGTCACTTCCTATTTTATCAAGACGGATGGACTTACAGGTAGCTGTACGGTGATGATTTCTCCGGATGGGGAACGTACGATGGGGACTTTCCTTGGCCCGGCCCCGACAATAAACCCCCGGATGAGATCACCGAGGAGATGCTAAGTAAATATCAATGTATTTATATAGAAGGTTACTTGCTCGTAAACGAACCGTTGGTTCGTTCTACGATGGAGAAGGCTAAAAAGTTGGGCTTGAAAGTAGCGCTGGATTTGTCGAACTTCAATATCGTGAATGCTTTTAAAGGAATGCTGGAGGATATCATTCCTAAATATGTGGATATTTGTTCTCTAATGAGAGTGAGGCTGAGGCTTTCACCGGGCAAAAGGCTCTGGGCCGTACATACCTTGTCTGAGTTGGTGGAGGTCTCATTGGTCACATTTGGGAAAGGAAGGTGCCTTGATCGGTAGTCATGGTCAATTTTATTCTGTCCCGGCTGAGGGGGGCAAGCCTGTTGATACGACTGGCGCCGGTGATAACTTCGCCGCCGGATTCTTATACGGTCAATCCATAGGAGCGTCTTTGGTACAATCCGCACGCATCGGATCGATGTTGGCGGGCTATGTGATCGACGTGGTTGGCCCGGAGATTCCGTATGATAAATGGGAACAAATAAAGTTAAAAGTAAAAGGGATATTGGCTTAGGCGGCGTATTATTCCTTACATTTATGCCGTTAATTAACTAAATATTGTATGTACAGATTGGTTCAACGAAGAGGAATTATAGGTTTATTTTGCTTGCTGTTCGTCGCAAGTAGCGTAGTGCCGGGATGGGCGCAAAAAGATAACCGCTTTGAGGTGAGTAAGAACCTAGACATTTTCAATTCTTTATTGAAAGAAGTAGAGATGTTCTACGTGGATTCAGTGGATGTGGATAAAACCGTTCAGCGGGGAATCGAGGCAATGTTGGCTGGTTTAGATCCTTATACGGAATACTATCCTGAGCAAAAAACGGAGGAATTGAGTCTGATGACGACCGGCGAATACGGAGGTATCGGTTCCTTGATCCGTCAGCGTAACAACGAGGGAGGCGTGATGATTGCCGAGCCTACCGAGGGAATGCCGGCCGATTTAGCGGGTCTGAAGCCGGGCGATCTGATCTTGGCGATCGATACGATCGATGTTTCCAAGGCGACAAACTACCCGGGTCAGCGAGTTGTTGAAAGGTGTTCCGAATACGAAGATGGTTTGACGCATCCAACGTCCGGGCGAGAAGAAACCCCGGAAGTTCGAGATTACCCGTAAGCAGATCACGACACCTCAAGTTACTTACTACGGGGTTAAGAAATGACAGTATCGGTTATATTTATCTAAAGGCATTTACTATCAAGAGTGCTCAAGAGGTGAAAGAGGCGTTCTTGGATTTAAAGAAAATCATAATATCAAGTCTTTGGTACTGGATTTGCGCGGTAACGGCGGCGGCGTGCTGGAAGGTGCCGTACAAATCGTAGGTATGTTCGTACCGAAAGGCAGCGAGGTGCTTTCAACGAAAGGAAAGATCAAGCAATGGGATCGTACGTACCGAACCTCTACGGAGCCTTTGGATACGGTAATGCCGTTGGCTATATTGATCAATGGAGGTACGGCTTCCGCCGCTGAGATCGTATCGGGATCTTTGCAGGATATGGATCGTGCCGTGTTGGTGGGACAACGTTCGTTTGGTAAGGGATTGGTGCAAGCTCCTCGTGACCTGCCTTATAATGGGAAAGTGAAAATCACGATGAGTAAATACTATATCCCGAGTGGCCGTTGCATCCAGCAAATCGATTATTCGCACCGGAAAGAGGATGGTAGCGTGGCTGCTATTCCGGATAGCTTGACTTCCGTATTCTATACGTCCAAGAAGCGTCCGGTTCGTGATGGGGGTGGCGTACGTCCGGAGTTTGAGGTGAAGGAGCCGAAAGTGCCTACCATGATGTATTATTTGGCGGCGGATACGGTCTTGTTCGACTTCGTTACGGATTGGGCACAAAAGCATAAGACGATCGCTCCCATCGAGGAATTACGGTTTCCGATGAGGATTTCGAAGCTTTGAAGCAATACGCCAAGTCCAAGAATTTCACCTATGACCGCCAAAGCGAGAAAGTATTGAAGAACTTGAAAGAAGTGGCTAAGTTTGAAGGTTACATGGATAATGACTCTACCCTCTTCAACTCTTTGGAAGCCAAACTGATTCCGGACTTGGATCGGGATTTCGACCGCAACAAGGATCAGATCAAGAAACTGTTGACTTCCGAGATTATGAAACGTTATTATTTCCAGAAAGGCGAGTTGATAAACAGCTTGAAGGAAGATGAAGTTTTGAATAAGGCGCTGGAAGTGTTGGGTGATCCAGCATTATACCAGCAGACATTGGAAGTGCCGGGAAAGGTAGAGAAAACGGCTACATTATAATCGAGGTAAGAGACCTGTCATGAAGAGTGCTTTGAAGTTGCTTGTGACTTTTGGTGTCGGATGTTTGATCGGCATTGTTTTGGTGTGTGCCGGTATCGTGTCGTTTACGGATATGACATGGAATGAACTGGTGCAGAAGCTGGCCAAGATAGAGGCACTTGAGATGGTGGGGATATTTGCTGGGAGTATCGTTTGTACGTTGGTCGCCTTTATTTTGCAAATTGTTTTGCATGAAGGAGGCCACTTGCTTTTCGGGCTGCTCTCCGGCTATCGTTTCGTCTCTTTCCGTATTTTCAATTGGACGCTGATCCGTCAAGAAGGGAAATTCCGTTTGAAGCGTTTCGGCATCGCGGGGACAGGTGGACAATGCCTGATGCTCCCGCCTGACAAGCCTTTGGAAGAGATCCCTGTTGCGCTTTACCATTGGGGAGGCGTTATTGTCAATATGTCGGTAGCGCTTTTGGCTTTTGTGGTTTGGTATGTGGTGGAAGATCCTTCTCCTCTGCTGGCACAATTTCTGGTTATGATGTGTTTTGCCGGTGTGTTGTTGGGATTGCTCAATGGCATCCCATTCAAGAGGGGAATTACTAATGATGCAGCTAATGTACGTTTGATGAGGAAGTACCCGAAGAGTAAAAAGGCGATGATAGTCCAGCTGCGCGTCAATGCCTGTATACAAGAAGGTATCCGGATAAAGGATATGCCGGAAGAGTGGTTTGCTTGGGTGGATGACATTGATTACGGGGAACCGATGCAACTGAATATCCGTTTGCTGCAAGTAGGACGACTGCTGGATTTAGGGCAAATGGAAGAGGCCTATGTTGCATTGGAAGAGATTGCAAGACACAAGGGGGAGATGATCGGGCTTTTGGCGAAAGAGGTGGTTTGTGAACTCATCTATTTGGATCTGGTGACTGGGCATAACCGATGGGCAGATACGTTGTACACGAAAGAAATAGAACTTTACGTCCGGCATACCGTGTTTTGATGTCCTCAAAACCAGCGTTTTTCTCTGTGCTTGGGCACTTTATAAGGAGCGAGATCGGGAGAAAGCGTTGGCAATCTATGAAAATGTAGTCCAAAAGCAAACTCAATATCTGTTGCAAGGGGAGGTGAAGATGGATATCGCCATGATGGAGGCAATGTTTCACCCTGCTTAATTGACAAACCGGATGTGCAGCACGATCATTTCTGATACAGTCCCGACCCGGTAGGGAGGTCCGGCTATCCCGATGCCGGAAGATACATAGAACTGGACCGGCCCCTTTCTTATGGTAGCCATACGGACATTCATAGATCAATTTCATTACGAGGGGGTAAGGCCATAGCTGTCCGTTATGGGTATGTCCGTGGAGTCCGAGATCCACACCGTTCATTGTCATTTCGGCGAACGACCAGGGTTGATGATCCAATACGATGATCGGTTTGGTTGTGTCTATGCCTGCCATAAGTACATGTAACGGCTTTCTTTTCTTGTTGATATGGTCGTCCCGTCCGATCAGATAGAATGAAGAGTCCGGACGTGCAACGGAATCGATCAGAAGCGTCGCCCCTGTTTTCTTCAGCCAACGGTATTTGGCTATGCGGTTGGCGCGATATTCATGGTTGCCATAAACCACATACACGCCTAATGGGGCTTTCAGTTGTTTCAAATCCTCTTCGATATGTGCTTTTTCGGCAAAGCGTGATTCATAATCCATGATATCGCCTACTAGGACGACCAGGTCGGGATGTTGTGCGTTGCTCATCTTCACGTATCGCTGTACCAGTTCCTTACCGATCATTTCTCCGATATGGAGGTCGCTCATCATGACAATCGTCATGCTGTCACGGTCGCTACTTCCTTTGGGTAGGGTGACATATACATCTTTGACAACCGGATAGGCGATGGACATGGTAAGCATGAAACATCAGGCCGGTAACGATTGGCCATGACCAAAAAGAACAGGATCAGTTTCGTTTGTTTCCAGTGGCTCGTAATCCAGCCGGGAAACCAATGGAAGAAACGGTTGCTAGCCGGAGCACTTCCAGACTCAATAGGGATAGCGTGATATAAATAGATGCGATATACCAGGTGTTACAGATATATTGGATGGCAATCATGACAGAATCCGGCAATACATTGCGGAATGTAAAGCCGAAAAAGAAGATTGATAATTCAAGGATAAAAACAAGATATAAGGAATCCTCCAACTCTTTTTGGGGGGAATTGCCTGATACCCTCGCCAGAAGATGTAAGGATTCAGTAATATCTGTGCTACTATCGATTGAATGAAAACTTTCATGTCTGCAAACTATTTACAGGTAATGTTGAATACGACAAGCTCGCTGTCGGTACCTATCCTGAAAGGCGGTCCCCAGAGAGACAGTCCGGAGGAAACGTATATGTGGCTGTTTCCCCCACTTACGGTAACCATAACTTTGATCGAACAGATGGTCGGTAATGAGACTGACCGGCCATACCTGTCCACGATGCGTATGTCCGCTGAACTGAAGGTCGATGCCCGCATTTTCCGTATCCGACAAGTTGTACGGTTGATGATCCAAAAGGATAACAGGTTTTGCCGGATCAATGTTTTTCACCAGTTCTTGCAGGGATAATCGGGATTTATTGCTGCGATCGTCCCGTCCGATTATTTGTATACCGCCAGGCAATGTTACGACATCGTCTCTCAATAGGCGGATCGGCGTTTCATTTATGAATTGCATACTCTTCCGTATGCCGCTGATGTATTCATGATTTCCTGGAACCATATAGATTCCCAAAGGTGCTTTCAATTCAGCCAGTTCCTCCATCATCTTTTCTTCATAAAGGGGAACTACGCTGTTGTCGATCAAGTCGCCGCCTATCAGGATCAGATCCGGTTTCTGAGCGTTGATCATCTCGACATATTGTTTGAGTTCTTCTTTGTCTGTCCCGTACCCTAAATGAACGTCGCTGACGGAAACGACTTTCAACGGCTGTTCATTATGAACCGTCTGCTTGTTGATAACTATGTTGAAAACTTCTGTTTTCGGATGTTGGTAGTTATAGTATCCATAGCTTAATAGGCTAAGTGTCAGAAATAAGGATATATAGAAACCATATTTGCATGGAAAGTTGAAAAGTCGGAATAAATCGAATATGATTAGGCATAATACCATATAAAGCGTGAAAACTAACCAGCCGGTCCCTATCTCGTGGGCTGTATGAGCCAAAACAACCGGCAATTTGGTGTTTCGTGCTAAAAAACTACCGATAAACGCCAAGGCACCGCACCAGAATAGTACGGCTAATAAAACTTTAACACCGAAAGGCTGAGCTACCAAAGCCTGTGCCCCTCTCCTGAATATATAGACGTTTCCTGCAAGATAAATACTAATGAGGACAACGAAAAATGTCGGCATAGTTGTAAATTTTCGGCAAAAGTACGGAAACAAATTTAGTTATTCTCGTATTTAATCCGGAATTTATCCAACAAGGCCTTGAAATGGTCTTGAGCTGTCAGGCAGGTATCGGTCAGATATCCTTTGATGTGCGGCCAGTTGCGCAAGCCGTTGTAGTAGAATATTTTCAAATCGTCGGTAATGATGAAGGGTACATAGTTATTCCGAAGGCATTCACGAAACATAATCAACCGTCCTACACGCCCGTTTCCGTCTTGGAAGGGGTGGATGGCTTCGAAGCGTTGATGAAAGTCCAGAATATCTTCAAATGTCGGTTGCTTTTTGCTATTGTATTCTTTCAACAAAGCTTTCATCTCTCTATGAATGTCTTCCGGCATGGTTGTATTGTTGCCGCCCACTTCATTGGGGAATTCTTTGTAGTCTCCGACTCGAAACCAATCTTTTCGTTCGTCAGATGTTCCGGATTTCAAAATAAGGTGGAGCTGTTTGATGTAAGTTTCGGTAAGTTTGCAGTCGCTCTCTTGGATGATGTAGTCTACGGCACGAAAATGGTTGGTAGTTTCGATAATGTCGTCTACATTGATAGCTTCATCCGTCACTCCGATCGTGTTGGTTTCAAAGATATAGCGTGTTTGGTCGTGTGTCAGCCGGCTGCCTTCGATATGATTGGAGTTATAAGTGAAATCAATTTGTATGCGATGGTATATTCCCCCTTTCATCTGCCCGTCTTTCTGCTCGCGTAGAACTTTTAGCAGTGGTGATACCGATTGAGCTTTCTTACGTTCGGGCAATGCTGTGTCAATAGGGATATTCCATGTTTTTCCGATAAGAACGGCCCCTTTTATTTTGCCTTGTGCACAATAGTTTCGAGCTGTTCGTTTTGCAATTTCCTGTCTTTCGGCCCATTCTTTTACTGAAATATATTCCATCTATCGGCAAGTTTGAAGTGTCATTATATAATACAAAGATAGTATTTCTTGCCGATATCGGCAAGAAATACTATCTTATACTGCATTTACCGTTATGGTATTACAATTTGAAACTGCTCGATTGGATATTCCAACCTTTTACAACGAATGTCGGTTCGGATGGCATATCGTCTGTGGCTGTTTCTATGATGACGGTTTTACTTTCTCCCGGTAAGAGCGAGAAGAAGTTGTCTGTGTAGAAACTGGGGCGCACCGGCTTTTTGTCCTGACCAAGCAATTGAAGCTGGGTGAAGAATGCTACGGTTGAAGAAGGGTTCTTTATTTCAGCTTTAATGAAATGGCGGTCGCCTTCTTGATAAGCTTTGTAACGAGTCTTCAGTTGTACCTGTTTCAATTTCGATAGATCTTCGAAGCCGGATGAGGTCGGGCCTGTCAGGGTCTTTCGTCCTTCATACTTGTCGTTGGAACGCCAGTAGAATGTGTTGGCTACCTCTTTCCCTTTCGTGTCGAACAGGCGCAGTTTTATGAAATGGACCTGCGTGATGTTTTGGGGAAAATCAATTGTGAAGACATCGTTTACGACACCGTCTTCCGGGATATCGATCTTCTGGCTTTTGCTCCATACCTTCTTGCTGTTCAAATCGTATACTTCGGCAGCTACCTTATAGTCCTTGAATGCTTGATAGTAGTCATTATAAACAGAAACCGTATTTTTCAAGTAATCAAACTGTGCGTGAAGCGGTTCCAATGCGTTCTGGGTATGGTATAAAGAGGCGGTTGGTTCCAAAGAGTAGTCCCACATACGGGCGCAAACCTGACTTACGGGGCAGTTGTGATACCAGAACAATAACCCTGATGCATAGCGGTCACCATAACCGAATTTGTTATAGTTCCAGACTTCCCAGATTGATTTGGAGTTCATGGCACCGACAGCCTGGCCTTTGGTGGCAAACTCTTCGATGGAAGAGGAAGGACCATAATGGTTGGTAAGGTCTGTGTACATGGTCGACATCAGATGGAACCCTCCGCCATCATGATAATCCCATACCTCCTTATTGATCGGCCAGAGGTCTTTCTCGTCCATTACTTCGCGGAGCGTTTCAACGGTCGGTATAGTCGGCGAACCATATTCCGGAATTAAGCCATCGACACGGCTACCGCGTTCGGATGCTGTAATTTTCGTAGTGCTGCATCGGGTTTACCTGTTTGTAGGGGCTACCGTCGTGCACACCGTCACATTCCGACTGCATCTGGTAACCACGTGTCCCATCTAGTTTCATGATCAGGTCTTTTGCTCCCGGCATTTCCGTGCTTTCGTTGGAAGATACATAGTAGACCAATGAAGGATGGTTGCGCAGGCGTTTTACGGTTGCTTCGACGTTGCTCAGGTATAAATCTTTATCCTGTGGATGTTTGGTGTCGCCGGTCATCCAGAATTCCTGCCATACGAGGAGTCCCATTTCGTCGCAGAGCTGGAAGAAATAGTCCGATTCGGCAATTCCGCCTCCCCACATACGGATCAGGTTGATACCGGATTGTTTTGTATAGCGCAATTCTGCATAAGTACGTTCATCGGAGGTACGGAGCATCCCTTCCGGAATCCAGTTGGTTCCCCGGATGAAGAGTTTCTTGCCGTTCACATAGAATTGGCGGGATTTGTCCGGTGTATTCTGGTCGGATGTGATTTCCCGGATACCGAAACGGGTTTTTATCTCATCGGACACTTTACCGTCTATGCTTACAGTTAGTTTCAGTTCATACAGTTCCGGATTCCCTTTGAAGATAGGCCACCACAGACGTGGGTTCTTGATTGTCAGTTGTGGGAATTCTTCCGGAGTAAAACAAATTTCCTTCGTTTCTCCTCTGAATAGCTTCAGGTCTTTGCTGAACGTGATGTTTTCGCCGATGATTTCTCCTTTGACCGTGCATTTTACGCTACGCTGTGTCGGGTTTGTCACTTCTACACTGACAGTCTCTTTTGCCAAATCGTAGCTCGGTTTGGAGAGTTCGGATTTGATGAATGGATGGCGGATGACCGCTTTGTCCGTAGCATAGAGGCTGATGTTTTTCCAGATACCGGTATTACGGTCGCGGATACCGTCGTTGAAGGTAAAATCCCAACCGACACTCATCAGCATGGTTGTGTTCAGTCCGATGTTACCGTCTCCACCATTGTGAAACTCGCCGGTAGCTCCCCACTGCTTCGGTTTGATGGTTCCCGGCATATCGACCGGATAAACCTTGATTGCCAAGGCATTCTTCTGACCGATACGGGCGAAGTCGGTGATATTGATATATTCAGGTTTGAACATGCCGGACATATTGCCAAGCAGATAACCGTTTACCCATATTTCGGCACGGTAATTGATGCCGTCTACCTGAAGCCAGACGATTTTGTCTTTATAGTTTTCCGGTATGTCAAATTCCGTACGAAACCAATAGGTGTAGAACTCGCGTCCTGTTTTGGCAAGATCCGGGATGATATTCCGATCCAGCTTATTATTCATTCCATAATAAGGCTCCGGATATACCTTGTTGTGGACGAGAGAGTTCAGGACTGTACCCGGAACGATCGCCGGCATCCATTGCCCGGTCTGATAGCCTGGTTGTGAGATTTTTTCAGCCGGATCTTTCGTCTCGTCGGCTTTATGCATCTGCCAGGTAAAACTGCCGTTATGTCCGTCTTTTGAATCCAGATATATTTTATCTGGATTCCGATAATAATTGGGTGTCTGAGCTTGCATGAAGCAGGCAGACACAAGTAAAAATATTCCTGTAAAAATGTTTTTCATAAATTAATCTTTTAATTCGGGATCTGATCGCCAGGAGTTTTCTTTGCCGGATCGTAAATGGCTACACTGACTTGAGAATCTGCACATCCGTAATAGAGATACCATTTGTTTTTGAAAAAGACCAAACCTTCGATAAAGACGGTTCCGTCAACATACTGTCCGCTTTTTTCGAATGAAGCCATTGGGCGGAAGAAAGGGACGTCCAGGCGTTGCAACACTTTCAACGGCTCTTTTGGATCGGTCAGGATTTGTCCGGCACAGTAAGCTCCGGCTGTGAAACGCTTGTCTCGTTTGCTGTCGTTTGTCTGGTTCTTGCCGTTATAAAGCAAGACGATGCCTTTGTCTGTCAGGATAGCGGGAGGTCCGCACTCTGTCAATGCACTGTCGAAGTATTGAGGACGAGGTTTGATGACAGTCGCCAGTTCGTTTTTCTCGTCCAATATCGGAGTCCAATTGACCAAATCGTCGGAGGTGGCAGCGTAGACCGCGTGTTCTCCCCAATACATGAAGTATTTTCCATCGATTTTCGTCAGCACTTGTTTTCCATTTTTGATCTCTGTTACCATAGAACCGGATTTGCAGAAAATGTCTTTGAAACGCCCGTTGTAGGCTTTAGCAAAAGCAGGGCCATGTTTTTCCCATTTGACCAGGTCACGTGAGGTGGCGATGCAGAGGCGTGCCACTTTCCGATTCCAGGAAGTGTAGGCCATGACATACAGACCGTCTTCCGTCATTGTTACACGTGGGTCTTCGCAACCGCCTTCCCATTCGTATTCCTTCATATTATCTTTGTCCGGGTACATGACGGGGGTCTTCCGGCGTTTCATGTGGATACCGTCTTCGGATTCTGCTAATCCGATACGCGAAGTACGTTTGCCGATTCCTGTTGCAGAATTGTCCTCAGCCCGGTAAAGGACATATATTTTACCGTCTTTTACGGTTGCTGCGGGATTAAACACATCGCTCTCTTCCCATCCTATTTTTTTGTCCTGCATGGGACAGTCGAATTGATTGGAAGGATTGGGGGTAATGATCGGATTGGCTTTTTCCGGTCTGAC
>ENA-OQAB01000895-OQAB01000895.1-human-gut-metagenome-genome-assembly--contig:-NODE-895-length-14967-cov-3.940094_pt1:0-5000 | contig 14967 bp, 10 predicted proteins | sample MGYA00242490_ERZ504517 | MGnify/ENA primary metagenome ERZ504517 (study PRJEB26092, sample SAMD00036298) | human gut metagenome | host: Homo sapiens | study: EMG produced TPA metagenomics...
CCGCACGCAATACCGTCTATCCATTGCCACCATACCGTTATTCAAACCGAAACAATTCGTACTACAATCGAAGAGGAACCGAACGCCCACCCCTCTGTAGAAAGGCCGTGATGCCTCATGTGGTGCTCCAAGGTCCTGGTTGCTACGACGGCTCCGCTCCCTCCGCCAAAGCGCTCCATCTAGCGCGTTCCATCGGCGCGCAGGACGAGAGCGTCGAGCTCGTGTTCGCCCATGTGGTGAAGCTGTACGGCCTGGGCACCGGCGCCGAAACCGTGCTGCTCGACGAGGCGAAGAAGGTGCTGGTCGAAATGGAGCAGCTTGCAGACGAAGTGCCGAACAAGGCGCACGCCCACCTGCTGAAGGGCAGCTCGCCGGCCGATCTCCTGCTGAAATGCGCGCAAGACGAGGGCTGCGACCTCATCGTCATGGGCAGCCGCGGCCAGGGCGGCGTCAAAGGCTTCCTTGGCAGCGTCAGCTACGCCGTGGTGCAGGGATCGCCTATCGCCGTGCTCATCGCGAAGGACGCTCCCGCCGCAGCGACGAAAGCCAGGGGCGACCGATTAGCATGCCTGCAATTGCACGAGAAAAGCTCTGGACGAGAGATTTCGTATTCGGAACCGCCGTGAACTTCCTGATCATGGTGAACTACTACGGGCTCATGGTGGTCGTAGCCGACTACGCCATGAAACCTACGATGCGCCCGCAGCCACCGCCGGCCTCGCGGCCAGTATCTTCGTCATCGGCGCGCTGATAGCCCGCCTCTTCAGCGGGCGCATCATGGATCGCGTCGGTCGCAAGCGCTTGCTTATCATCGGTGCCGTGCTCGAGGTGGCGTTCTCGGCGCTTTACCTTGCTGGCCTGGGATTATGGCTGCTGTTCGCGCTGCGCCTGCTGCACGGCATCGCGTTCGGCACGTGTTCCACCGCCATCGGCACCATCGTCACGGCTCTTGTGCCGGACAACCGCAAAGGCGAAGGCGTGGGCTACTATATGCTGTCCGTCACCCTCGGCGCGGCAATCGGGCCGTTTCTGGGCATGTTTCTCACGCAGAACGCCGGATTCCAAACGTTGTTCCTCGTAGCCGCCGCCGTAGCTCTGGCTTGCTTGCTAGCCGCCACGCAGCTGCGCGTGCCGAAGACTCCCACGTCAGCCGAAACGGTGGCTCGGAAAGCGAACGAGATCGCCCGCGACGAACGTACCGAGCACGCGGGCGGGTTCCGCGTGCCGCGTCCGCGTCTGAGGAACTACCTGGAATCCAGCGTGGTGCCCATCAGCGCCGTATGCGCGCTGCTGTTCTTCTGCTACTCCAGCTTGCTTGCATTTCTCACGCCGTTCGCAGCCGAGAGCGGGCTCGAAACGCCCGCGAGCTTCTTCTTCGTCGTGTACGCCATCGCCACGTTCGTCACACGGCCGTTCACCGGCAAGCTGTTCGACCGCAAAGGCGACCGCGTGGTCATGGTGCCCGCGTTCATCGCCTTCATCGTCGGCATGGGACTGCTGGCCACCGTGTACCAGCCGACAGCCATGCTCATCGCGGCGGCGTTGCTGGGCTTCGGTGTGGGGACGGTTCAGGCAAGCGGCCTGGCTCTGGCGGTGCGCCTCGCCCCCGACGATCGGCTGAGCTTGGCGAACTCCACGTTCTACATCCTGCTGGACATCGGCGTGGGCGTGGGCCCGCTGCTTTTAGGCATCGTGCAGCCGCTGTGGGGCTATCGCGGCCTGTTCGAGGCCATGTCGCTAGTCGCCATCGTGGCGCTGGCAGCCTACCTTCTGGTCAGCCGCAAGAAAGGCACCATGCGCCGCAAGCTCGAAGAAGCGGAGAAACGGTAGGGCGACGGATCGTTCAACGGCCATTTCAACGAGCGACCGTCCGCCACGATCGCCCCTCCAAGCTCTTCCGAGCCCCTTCAAACCACGGAGGCTCCGTCGCACACGACGGAGCCTCCGTTTGCATTTGGAATCTGGAGAGGATTACCCCTCGGCAGGCTGGAACGTATCTTTATCGGGCGCGAAGGACTGCATGGCTTCGATGGTGCGGGCGAACAGCTCGTCCAGCTCCCAACCCAGCATTTCGGCGCCGGAGCGGATGACGTCGCGGCTGACACCGGCGGCGAAGCGCTTGTCCTTGAACTTCTTCTTCAGCGACTTCACCTCGAAATCCATGACGCTCTTCGAGGGGCGCATCACTACCGCCGCGCCGATGAGACCGGTCAGTTCTTCGGAGGCGAACAGGATCTTCTCCATCTGCAGCTCGGGCTTCGGCAGCTCCGGGTTGAAGTCGGAGGTGTGGCTCTGGATGGCGCGGATCAGCTCGGGCGAACCGCCGGCCGCCTCGATGAGCGGCGCCGCGTAGATGGTGTGCAGCTCGGGCTCGTCGTCGTGCTCTTCCCAGTCGAGATCGTGCAGCAGCCCGACGATACCCCAGAACTCCTCGTTCTCAGGATCGAACTCGCGCGCGAAATAACGCATGGTCTGCTCAACCGTCTCGCCGTGCTCGATGTGGAACGGATCCTTGTTGTGCTCCTGCAAAAGCGCGAACGCTTCGTCGCGCGTCAGGCCGGCCTCGAGTGTCGCCATGATGCTCTCCTTCTCGTCTTCGATTGGATGCTCTTCGCTATGCTACCCCATAGGGCGAGCGAAGTCAGCATGGCAATCCGTTCGAACGCACGCCTAGAACACGATGCCGAGCGCGTTCGCCAACAAACCCCAGATGACGCCCATCGCGTACAGCGCCACGATGATGGCGATATTCTCTTTCAGATGGCGGTTCGTGCGAACCAACACCAGCAGGCCCACGCCCGCCGACACGAGCAAACCGGCCAACATGGCGCCCGAGCCCAGCACGCCTTCCACGTACAGCTGCGCGATGACGATACTGGCCGCGCAGTTCGGCACGAGACCAACCAACGCCGAGCCGAACACCGACAGCGCCGGGTTCGCGCCGAGGAACTCGGCCAGCACGTCCTCGCCCACTACGGCAAGCAGGCCGTTCAGCGCCAGCGTGATGAGGAAGATGAACAGGGTCACCTGCAACGTATGTTTGAGCGCGCTTCTCAGGATTCCGCCTTCGCCGTCGTGGCAATGGCAATGCTCCTGCTCACATAAGTCGTGAATATGCAGCGGCATGTCGATGCGGCGCGCGATGCGAAGGCCGGCATCCACGAGGAAGCCCATGATCATGCCGATGATGATCTTCGCGCCGATGATTTTGAAAATGACGTCGGGCGGCACCTGCTCGGCGATGAAGATGGGCAGCATCTCGTCCGACGTAGAGAGGAACACCGCGAACAGCGTTCCCAACGTGATGACGCGCCCAGCCCACAGCGTCGCGGCAGCCGCGGAGAAGCCGCACTGGGGCACTACGCCAACGACGGCACCGATGAACGGCCCTGCTGCGCCGGCGCGCTGAATGGCGGCCTCGGCCTTCCCACCCGTCTTGTGCTCAAGCCACTCCATGGCCAGATACGTGACGAATAGAAACGGAATGATGTAAAGCGTATCCTTGATCGCGTCTGCCAGCACGTCAAACGCTATATGCATGATTTCTTCCATAACAACGTATTGTAATCCAATCAAGGTTCTGTAACAGCATCGTCGCCGAACGGTCACCAAGAGACCCACGCCCCCGGAACGCGCGAAGGCCCCGCCTCCCGAGGGGGGCGGGGCCTTCGCATGCCGAAACGCCCTCCGCGAGCGCGACGCCCTATCCTCCCACAGCCTGACGCTGCAGTACTTTCGGCGATGGCGGGCTTAACTTCCGGGTTCGGAATGGGACCGGGTGATCCCCGCCTCCATGGTCGCGCTCGCGCAGGGCGTTCCCGCGCGGGCCTGTATGGCCCCGTCAGGGCCGCGGGATCCCCCCGCGCCACCCTGGCGGTTGCACAGCGCTCGTGACTTTCACGATCGCACAACCCGAGGGTCGTGCATGTACTGGAAGAAGAGCTCGGGCTATTAGTACCGCTCGGCTGAGGCGCTCGCACGCCTTGCACCTGCGGCCTATCGACCAGGTGGTTCTCCTGGGGCCCTTACCGGAAAGAGGACTCATCTTGGAGACGGCTTCCCACTAGATGCTTTCAGCGGTTATCCGTGCCGGACGTAGCTAGGCAGCCGTGCCGTTGGTCGACAACTGCTGCACCAGAGGTCCGTCCACCCCGGTCCTCTCGTACTAGGGGCAGACCTCCTCAATCCTCTTGCGCCTGCGGAGGATAGGGACCGAACTGTCTCACGACGTTCTGAACCCAGCTCGCGTACCGCTTTAAATGGCGAACAGCCATACCCTTGGGACCGACTTCAGCCCCAGGATGCGATGAGCCGACATCGAGGTGCCAAACCTTGCCGTCGATGTGGACTCTTGGGCAAGATCAGCCTGTTATCCCCGGAGTACCTTTTATCCGTTGAGCGACGGCCATTCCACTCTGTGCCGCCGGATCACTAGAACCGACTTTCGTCTCTGCTCGGCTTGTGGGCCTCGCAGTCAAGCCCGCTTGTACTCTTGCGCTCTGCGAACGGTTGCCGACCGTTCTGAGCGGACCTTTGCGCGCCTCCGTTACGTTTTGGGAGGCGACCGCCCCAGTCAAACTACCCGCCTGACACGGTCCCCCCGCCGGATCACGGCCGGGGGTTAGATCGCCGACGCGACGAGGGCAGTATTCCAAGGTCGGCTCCGCCCGGGCTGGCGCCCGGGCTTCGCAGCCTCCTGCCTATCCTCTACGCGCCGAGCCAACGATCAATGTCAAGCTGCAGTAAAGGTTCACGGGGTCTTTCCGTCCTTCCGCAGGTAATTCGCATCTTCACGAATAATACAATTTCACCGGGTCCATGGTTGAGACAGCGCCCAAATCGTTACGCCATTCGTGCAGGTCGGAACTTACCCGACAAGGAATTTCGCTACCTTAGGACCGTTATAGTTACGGCCGCCGTTTACTGGGGCTTGGCTTCAGAGCTTCGCCTTGCGGCTGACCCATCCGCGTAACCTTCCAGCACCGGGCAGGCGTCAGACC
>ENA-OQAB01000895-OQAB01000895.1-human-gut-metagenome-genome-assembly--contig:-NODE-895-length-14967-cov-3.940094_pt1:10000-14967 | contig 14967 bp, 10 predicted proteins | sample MGYA00242490_ERZ504517 | MGnify/ENA primary metagenome ERZ504517 (study PRJEB26092, sample SAMD00036298) | human gut metagenome | host: Homo sapiens | study: EMG produced TPA metagenomics...
CCGCGTATCGAGGTCGGTCATGACAGCACCTCCTGCAATTGCTTCTTGCCTCGCGCGAGCCACGAGTACACCGTGTTCACGGGAGCATCCACCATCTGCGCGATCTCCGGAGCGGTATAACCCTCGTACAGAGAAAGATACAAGGGAGTGCGAGGGGGATCGTCAAGGGAACGCATGGCGTCCACCACCTCGCTGGAGAATGATGCGGGCTGCGTGGCCGGGTCGTTCGAGGCTGCGCAAACCGCGTCGTCGAGCGACACCGCGCGACGGGATGCGGCCTTGAGCATATCCTTGCATACGTTGGCGGTCACCCGAATGAGCCACGCCTTGCAGTGCTCGTCGTCGTTGAACGCCACCTGATCGGCAAGCGCGTACTTCAAAAACGCGTCCTGAAAGGCATCCTGGGCGTCGGCGTGAGCGTGGAAGTACAGCACGGCGACGCGCCATACCGCATCGCCGTGCCGCTCTATCGCCCTCTCGATGTCTCCTGCCGATCGCACGCGCACCGCCCGCTTTCGCTAGCGGCGCATGCCGTGATGGCCGCGACCGTTACCCGCGCCGTAGTTGTCGCACACGCCGTCATTGTCGGCGTCGACGTAGCCGGCGCCGTTGCCGTTGCCAGGACCGTAGCCGTTGCCGTTGCCCTGCCCGTTACCGCAGCCATAGCCGTTGCCGTAGTTGTCGCAGATTCCGTCACCGTCGGCGTCGACGTAGCCAGAACGCGACCCCTGGCCCGCGCCGTAGTTGTCGCACACGCCGTCGCCGTCGGCGTCGACGTAGCCGGCGCACGATCCCTGACCTCCGGTGCCGTTGCCGGTGCCGTAGTTGTCGCACACGCCGTCGTTGTCGAGATCAACGTACTCGCCGCGCACGGTGGCGATAGCCGCGCCGACCGTCGCGCCGGCGTCGCTGTCTCCCGCTGCGCGCATCGCATGATGAGCGAGCGACCCGGCTCCGCCGGACGGACACCAAGTTTGCTGCATGCCGTTGGCGAATGCGATGGTGGGCACGGCGAGCAGCACGAGAGCCACAGCTGCCACGATTGCGATCACGTTCTTCTTCATTTCGGTCGATCCTCCTGTTGTCGTTCGCTTCGTCCTTCATATGCAAAACGAACGAGGGGCGCGAATCCTTGCAAATATTTTCAAAAACTTTTCCAGAAGCAAAGCAGGCGGCCCGAAAGCCGCCTGCCGATTATTACACGATTCGAGGAAACGGGCTACACCAGCTTCACGAACTTTCGCTTGCCCACCTGCAGCGTCGCGCCCGCGAGCAGCGCAGGATCCACGTTGTAGGACTTCGCAGGCAGCGCTTCGCCGTTCACCTTGACACCGCCGCCGTCGATAAGACGACGCGCTTCGCCGGCGCTTGCAGCCAGGCTCGCATCGGCCAAAAGCTTCGCCAGGTACACGGTTCCGTCGTCGTTGGGCGTGAGGTCGGCTGCGAACTCGGGGATGTCGTCCGGCACGGCATGCTGTTTGAACACGAGGTCGAACTGCTCCTCGGCCGCCTGCGCCGCCGCCTCGTCGTAATACGCGGCTACGATATTCTTCGCCAGCGCGCGTTTCACCTTGTTCGGATGCAGCTCGTCGGCGGCCAGACCGCGCTCGATCTCGTCGATCTGATCGACCGGCAGCGCCGAGGCGAGACGATAGTACTTCACCATGAGCTCGTCGGGAATGGACATGACCTTGCCGAACATATCGGCAGGCTCGTCGGTGAGGCCGATGTAGTTGCCGTAGCTCTTCGACATCTTCTGCACGCCGTCAGTGCCCCTCGAGCAAGGGGCAACGTGAGGCACACCTGCGGCTCCATTCCCATCTTCTCCATGAGCTCGCGACCCGCCAACAGGTTGAACAGCTGGTCGGTGCCGCCCAGCTCGACATCGGCTTTGATGACGACCGAGTCGTAGGCCTGCATGAGCGGGTAGAGGAATTCGTGCAGGCTGATGGGCTGGCTGTTGGTGTAGCGCTTGTGGAAGTCGTCGCGCTCGAGGATGCGGGCCACCGTGAAGTTGCTGGCCAGCTTCAGCAGGTCCTCCATGTTGAGCGAAAGCAGCCACTCGGAGTTGTAGCGCAGGGCGGTCTTCTCGGGGTCGAGGATCTTGAACGCCTGGTCGACGTAGGTTTGGGCGTTCGCCTTGATCTGCTCGGACGTGAGCTGCGGACGCGTGGTGTTGCGACCCGACGGATCGCCGATGAGCGCGGTGCCGTCGCCGATGATGAGCGTCACGCCGTGGCCGAGATCCTGGAACTGGCGCAGCTTGCGCAGCGGCACGGCATGGCCGAGATGGATATCGGGAGCAGTGGGATCGACGCCCAGCTTGATGTTGAGCGGCGTGCCCCGCTTGAGCTTCTCGAGCAGCGCGCTCTCCGGCACGATCTGCGCTGCGCCGGAAGCGATGGTGTGCAGTTGTTCTTCCGCGGAAAGCATGGTCTTCTCTTCCTCTCTATACACGTAGCTCATGATTCTACCATAGGGAGCAAGGAGGAGCCGTGCGAACGGCGCGCCCGCCATCGAGATGAGCGGAGTCGAAGAATCTCTCACGGGATCAGCTGTCAACGATTCAGCTGTCGCCGCACGGGATCCTTCGACTCGCTGCGCTCGCTCAGGATGGCGGGGTGGGAAGGCTCGTTCGGGATGGCGGGAAGAGCCTAGGAAACGCCCCTGAATAGATGACCGCTGGTGGTGCCGGGGGTTTTGGCGATGGCGTTGCCGTCGGCGTGGGCCACGTTGCGCGCTCGGACGGCGCGCTGCACGGCCTTCGTGGTCTCCTCGACGTTCATGAGCGTGGTATCCACCAGGAACGACGTGACGCCCGCATGGATGAGGTCGGGCAGGGTCTGGGCCACATCGAGCTGAACACCGTTGAACAAGTGACTGCGGCCGAGCGCGTCGGTGACGACCGGGAACTCGTAGTCCTTGCGATCGCGCAGAAAATGCGGGCTCTTGCGGCGCGGACACTCGGCGCAGTTCTCGTCGCAGGGGCCTTGGCTCATGAGCAGGCAGTGCTCGGTGACCATGAGCTCTTGGGCGCCGATGATGGTAAGGCCTAGCTCAACCGGTGCATCTTCGGCGATGTCGGCGATCTGGCCCAGCGTGAGCTCGGGCGACAGCCACACCCGGCGCGCTCCCAGCTCGGCGGCCGCTGCGAGCGATAGCGGATTCGTGATGGGGATGTGCGGCCCTACTTCGACCTCGCATCCCAGCTCGGCGGCGCGCACGAGGCCGGCCAGATTCTCCACGAGCACAGGCTTGCCTGGCTTGACGTAGCGCCAAGGATCGAAGTCGATGGCCGCCTCGCGCGTGCCCGGAACCTGGTCGTGTTCAACAGTTGGCAGCGCCACGACGGCCTGCTTCGGATAGCCCGCTTGCTCTGCAGTGGCAGAACGTGGCCCGCCACCACGGCCTCGCCGCGCTGTAGTTGAGCGCAGGCAGCGTCAGATGCATGTCAGCGCCTGCCCGCTTCGCCGCGCGCTGCGCAGGCAGGATTCGTGGCCCACGCCGCGACTGCGCACGCCGCGCGGGCGCGCGGCGCAAGCGCCGTGCGCTCCCGCACACGCGGCAACGCACGGTTGCGCGTGGGCGCGAGCAGCTGCTGCGCAAGGTCGTCGAGCGCGGCGGCGCGCACGCGGTGCAGCTGCGAGAAGCCGATACCCACACCCTCGTCGAGTTCGACCTCGAGCGATTCTAGCAGAAACGGAGTTTGACCCAGGCGATCGACATGCGCACGCACGTCGTCGACCGTCACCGGCTTCGTACGCGCGGGCTCGATCGCAACGCCTTCGGCTGCGCCGATCGGGGGGGTATGGGCTGTCGCCGCACGGGATCCCTCGACTTCGCTCGGCTGCGCCTCGCTGCGCTCAGGATGACGCGCTGCAGCGCTCGGCGCCAGCGAGAACTCTACGCGCAGCGGCTGGCCGATGCGCAGCACCACGCGACCCGTCACCGCGACGCGCGGCTCGAATACGTCGTCTTCAAACGCCGCTTCGGCGCTGCGGACGCGGAACACGCGGTCGCCCTTCCCCACCGGACGGTCGGGCGCCATGCGAACATTGCCTTGCTTGTCGAGAGACACCTGGTCGAGCGTGTAGGCGAAGTGACCCCTTTGTTTCGTCCAGAACTCCCAACACGTCGCCCGGTGCGAGCGGCCGCTCGGCCGCGACGGTGGCGACGCCGTTCTTCGCCGACGTCACGCGACCCACGAACACGCCGCGGTTGTTCGGGCGCCCGTAGCTCATGATGTCGTTGCCGCGCTGGTTCTCCAGGTAGGCCGTGGTGAACCCGCGGGAGAACGCCTCGGCCAGGGTGCGATGCTCGTCTTCGGCGGCCCGCACGTCCTTGCCGCTTCCCGCAGCGCGCTCGGCCAGCGTGCGATCGAGTACGGCGCGGTACGTCTGCGTGACGGCGAACACGTACTCGGGCGACTTCATGCGACCCTCGATCTTGAACGACGTGACGCCCGCTTCCACCAGTTCGGGCAGCAAGTCGATGGCGCACAGGTCCTGCGGGGACAGCAGATGCTCGCCCGGCGCGGGCAGGTTCTTGCGCAGCGCCACGTTGTGCAGCGTGTAGGGCAGACGGCACGCCTGGGCGCACAGCCCGCGGTTCGCCGAACGGCCGCCGATGAGCGACGACATGAAGCACTGGCCGGAGTAGCACACGCACAGCGCGCCGTGAGCGAACGACTCCACCTCCATGCCGTAGCCGTCGGCCACCTCGGCGAGATGGGCGATCTCGAGGACGGACAGCTCGCGTGCCAGCGTGACGCGCTGGGCGCCCAGCCTCGCCGCCGCCTCGATGCCGGCCGCGTTATGCGTGTTCATCTGCGTCGATATATGCAGTCGCGCTTCGGGGAGCGCGCGGGAGATCTCGGATGCGATGCCGATGTCTTGCACGATGAAGGCATCCGCCCCAGCGCGATACGCCTGGCGCACCGTTTCGAGCGCACGGGCCACCTCGGAAGG
>ENA-OQAB01000899-OQAB01000899.1-human-gut-metagenome-genome-assembly--contig:-NODE-899-length-14937-cov-2.052397_pt1 | contig 14937 bp, 20 predicted proteins | sample MGYA00242490_ERZ504517 | MGnify/ENA primary metagenome ERZ504517 (study PRJEB26092, sample SAMD00036298) | human gut metagenome | host: Homo sapiens | study: EMG produced TPA metagenomics assembly of...
AATTCAGATACATAATATTCCACTTTGGGTGGAACTGTGGGATATATTTTTCTATTTACCAATCCGTCCGTTACCAATGACCGCAAAACAGTAGATAGCATCTTTTCCGATATAGAGGGGATTGTTTTGTATAGTTCATTGAAACGTATTACTTCATTCTCATGTAGCTTCAATAAGACAACTAAAGCCCATTTGTCACCCAGCCATTCCAGTATAGGGGAAGCAGAACAATAATCGTAATCTAACTTTTTTCTCATTTTTCTTTTATCCAACAAATTGATATACAGGAAAACTAACCTAAATGTAAGTTGCTGATAACCAAGATAGTTCTTCTTTTTTTTAAAGAGACCTATTAACTTTGCTGTCGCAAAAATAAATGTTATGGACTATAAAAGCAAAACGGCAAACGACAAAGAAATATCCATCTATTATTTCTCCGCCACAGGCAACAGCCTGAAATTGTCGCAGGATATTGCGGCGGCTTTTGGAGGAGCCGGGCTGTTCAGAATGACACCGTCAGCTGGAATCACCGCATCGGACTCCCGAATCGTAGGTTTTATATTCCCCGTATATATGGGCGGACTGCCCGGCATTGTCCGCCGGTTCTTGGAAAGTTATCCGTTCAGGAAAGGCGTGTACTATTTCTCCATAGGCACATATTACACGTACAAGGGCTGTGCGGTGTCCGTTGTGGACAAAATCATGTCCGGCAAAGGCGTGCGTCTGGACTATGGCTACAACCTGCCCACCGTAGGGAACTGCCTGAAGGAATACGAGGTATCTTCAGTAAGGAGGACGAAGATACTGGAACGGGCGGAGCTTTACACTTCACGAATAATCGACGACTTGAAAAAAGGCAAACGGAAAAAGCCTTTCCCGTATTGCAGGTTATCGGATCTGTTGCACAAAGGGCTGTTCAATGCCTTTTTCAGTCGCTCGCACTTGAACTTCTCCTTGGAAAATGGTTGTATGGGATGTGGTGTCTGCGAACGTGTATGTCCCGTGAACAATATTACGCTGAAAAATCGGAGTGCCCCGGTGGGGAACCGATTGCGAGGCTTGCCATGCTTGCGTACACTGGTGTCCCCGGAATGTCATTCAGATCGGGAAGTCCAAAGGGCGGCTGCAATACCATCATCCAGCTGTAAAAAGGAACGATGCTGTACCGTGTGGAATGATGGGATTCCTATGCTGCGTATCCAGAGATTCCGGTCTGTTTCCCGTTTGTAGGATTCCACCGGAACCAGCCCGTTCTTGCGTTGTTCATGCCGACAGGTCATAGAAACGATATGGATGACCTTACGCATCCTTGCCATCATCTGGAAGAATCGGCGCATGTATTGGAATATCCTCATGCGTCCCTCTTTGCAGGTTATCGTGAATGGTCTAACTCGATGTACCAGCCTTCCTTGACAGGCTTGTACAACGTGGTGTCGTTGTACGTCCTGCGGTAGATCTCGTTCAGGTCGCCGTGTTCGGTGATACGGATATTCCGGCGGCTTTCCAATCCGGGATCGTAAACGAAACTCTTGGACGTTCCGGCATCCACGATGCCGTGGGAATAGTACGGCATAACGAGGCTCACATATACCGAATCCGCCGTTTCCCATTCCCTGCGGTCAACAAGGACAAGACCGCATCCAATCTCTGACAACAGGGAATCGAGCTGTATTCGGTCTGGCTTCAGCAGCCCATATACCGGGAGGTCTTCTTCGTCATTCGTTTCATGGGATGTATCGCTTTGCTCTGTTGAATCAAGTATAATGACCTCTTCCGGAGAAAGCGGCGGGTAGTGAAAACTACCTTCTGAACTCTCTGACATGATTTCGTACACCTTGCGGAACGCCGCCTCGTGCGTGGCGAAGTGGCGTATCATTTCCTCGTCGCTCGGCGGCATGGGCGGCTCTCCGCAACTTGCGGCAAACAGGCTTGCTAAAAGCAGGATTATGGCGAATGTTCTCATATTTTTATGTAGATGATGCTTGGCAGCGCTTCGCTTTAAGCGGCAGTGCTGTTTGTTATCTAAATCTTAATGTCTTTATTGGCAAAATCAAGGCACTATTTCGTAAACGGTTCGCTCATTGTTCCTGAAAATGGTATGCTCAATCTGGCTTCCGACCTTTACGATACTGTCTATGTCCGCATTGACTTTCAGGCTAAGGACGGGAGCGTATTTCAGATGTTCGTAATCGACCGGAGTATTGTTATAGGTTGTTTCGACAATAGGATAATTATGTTCCTTTGCGAACTGTTTCAAGGTATCTATGTAAGGAAGCTGCTCTTTACCCATAGCTTCAAAATCTATGTAAAATTTTCCGTTCTCCAGCACAAAGTAGATGCAGTCCACACCATTGGAACAAATACCTATAAAATCATAATCAGTATTTCCTGCCTGCACGTTTCTCAATACATCCGGCAGTTTGTCTATCGTAATCCGGGCAGCAACCGGGATATTGGAGTTTATACCGTCGTTTTGCGTCACTCGTTTATTCCCATGCCCGCAACTCAATAAACTTAAGATAGAAGTAAATATTCCCATAATTTTTAAGTATCTCATAGTTTTATGCTTATTATTAAATAGATAATGTCCGGCGGATAATCGACCTTTCGGGGAGATTAATCCGTTTGTTAGCCACCTTATTCTTTTTCCCAACTTTGTATTGCAAATAATTCATCAAATAGGTTGTCAGCACTTTGTCGAATCCCAATTCGATATTTTTTAGGAATTTTATGTTCATTCCTTTCCCACCATGAATCAAATGTTTCTTTCAGGCTTTTACGTTTCAGTTTTCCGACAGTTTCCGAAGCCATATTAGGATATTTCTTGGCAAACATTAGATATATGTCAAGGTATACCAATAATGGCTGACGCCCAACATCATACTTGCCTTCATCTAAAAGAGACTGTATTCTTTTAATATCAGCAATAGCCTGATAGAAATATTCCAATGGGACTAAATCGGAACAAGTATTTTCTTCTGGCTTGATTCCATATATTTTGTCTAAACCCATATTTTTTGTTTTTATGGTGGCTAATGGTTTGCAGCTTGCCGCCGTGAGGTGGCACAGGTGCTTGTTATCAGTCACTTTTATTTCAAATCTTCTTTATTTATAGTAATTATTCTATTCGGTATAAAGAATTGAGATGCTTCCACATCTATGCTGTTTGATATATAGCACTTCCAAAATTTCACGTATAGAAATTTCTTTTTGATTTTACGAAAAACTTGGAAACCATTTGAGAAAAATCATTATTATCAGAACAGCAATAAAAACGTCCAGCAATGTATGCCATATCTTCCCTTTGAAAAGGAACTCTATATTCTAAAACTGGACTTTTCACATAGTCCAATACTTCAGCTGTTGTTCCATCATAATATTCATGTGTATAATATGATATATATTGTTGGAAAGATTTTCCGGTCAAATACATCTTCCGGTCATTAGCACAAATGTCAAAAGGAGATAAATCTCCTTTATAATGTGGGACACACAACAACTCTCCAAATACACTTCTAAGCGTATTTGCAATCATCTCATCATCATTTTTATGCGAATAGAATTCAAATTGCTTTCCCATGTTCTACTGGTTTTAATGACTGATAACATGTAATTATCTACGTTTTCCGCTATTATCTTCGCTCAATTACAAATATATATCATAAGGGCGAAACTTCGGAATATTCGGTCTTCCTTTTTTCAAGGTATGCTCAAAAGCAGTTTTTGCGGGCGGTTGTTTGGGCGTTCCCCTTCGGGTCGGGCTTTCCGCTGCAAGTCCTCGCTATGCTGTGGGCTTTCCCCTGCAATCCCTAACGTGGGTGAAAGGGTTTTCACTGTCTTGCGCTTAAACCTTGGCGCACGGGCTGTCCCGTCCCGGCGTCCGTTTCCGACCACTCCGTGAGGCTGCATGGCCGAAGCCGGACATCGGGGCGGAAGGACAAACGGAACACGTCCGTCCGTGCCGTCACACGGAATGAAGTTCATCATCGGCATATCCCTTGCCAGACCATCGCTTTCGAGGATGAACGGGAATAGCTATTTCACTTTTGCGGTAATTTCGTCTATCAGGTTTGTAATTTTCTCAATGGAATACTTTTCTATCAATCTTCTGGTTGCCGCTTCTGTCTTTAATTTCTCATTGATTAATTTTAGTTGGGGCAGATCCGATTGGCAGCATTCGTTCAAGTATTCTATTTCAGTGCCATAGGAGGTATATTTATAACGAGACTGCAAAAAATGCAGAAAGGTGTTGCGTGATTCGTTAGACAATCCCAAAATACTTTTTGAAACCTTGTCCGCATCAGCCTCTTGGAATATTGAAGTATCCTATAAAGACGCTGTTTGACCGGGATTGCATCATTCAATGCCAGATTCAGGCGTTCGCAAGTTTCATCCGTCAGATTTTCCAGCATGGCAGACACTTTATTAGGACATTTCTCAAATCTTTGCTCGAATAGTTTTTGAAAATACGCAACCAGTACATTCAAAATTCGATCTGAACCAATATTAGAATGATTCCTTCTTGCACCCGCATGTACCTTTGAGCTACAATTCAACAAACCCTCCATGTCGTTGATACCTTCCATCAGCCTGCCTATGGAGTGCTTGCCTTGGGGCAATGATGTCTTCCTCGGATACGTGAACAAGGTTGTCGCTATATAAAACCGATAGTATAGATATAATGACAAACAATTCTTTTAGATCAACGCTTTTATCCGCAAAGTAATACCGTACCGTTTCCTCGTAATGTTTCTCGTATTCTCCGTTATTCAGTCTCCAATAATCATACAGATAGTCCCAACTATTCAAACTTGCGTCTTCGGCAGCAAAGTATTGCTGCAAATAGGTTGTGTCAAAATACCCGCTTTCCAGATAGCAGACAATTTCATTGACGATAAAATCACTGAAAATATCCAACCGCTTGCCTATCTCTATAAAATGGTATTTGGAGAGGATTTTTTCACGCTCCTCATTTTTCTCTTTATCTGGGAACATATTGTACAGGCTGTTGAACAGGCTCGCAATTTCGGTATTTCCACCCTTATACTCGCAGTAAACGGCGACAAATTTGCCAATAGTGATGTTATGATAAGTTTGTATTTGGGAGATTCATGATAATGTTCCGGCAAAGCCATGATTATCCTGTGGTAATCGTTCAGACATTGCCGAAGGACTCTTAAATTATCGAATTTAGAGGCATGGAATATCTTGATTATAAGCTCTTTGTTCTCAGACAAGAGGTTTCTGTTGTTGGCGGATATTTCGCCAATGAAAAAATCGAGTGTCTCCTCTATATTCACTTTAATCTCGAAAGTGCGCCCGATAGTCTTTTCCTTGAAATCCTTGAATTTCAACTTGCACTTATCGTCCTCTTTTTCGGAAATCTTGTTCTCATCGCCAATGATGATGACCTTGCATTTACAATGTTCCGAAAAGTAATTGATGTATCCCAACAAGGTTTCCAGTTTTACATCACATCTTTCAAGGTCGTCAAAAATCAGAATCTTGTTTCCTTTTATTTCGGAATTTTCTTCTTTCAACAACAAAATGGAGTCCAAGTCACAGGTTACACTCCCTTCATCCTTTCCGTCACCGTCGATGTCATATTTCAAAGCGATTTTCGAGGCGGCTTTTAATATATTCTTGGCCAGTTTCATTCCCTTGCTGTACAGCCACGGGGATATTTCCTTGTTGATTTGTTCTGTGATTTGCTGGGTAGTGGTCAAACCATATAAAGACACATATATGGGCCGCCATTTTAACTTGTCTGCATCTTTATCGTTTTTCAGTTGCTTTATCCATTGGCGGATAAAAACGTTTTGCCGCATCCCCAGGCACCTCGCAGCATGATGGCATATTGCGGATCGGGTATTTCCGCATATTCATTTAAAAAGGTGAGTATGTTTCTATTCATAGCCATGTTCATTAGAGGTTTCAAAATTACGGAAAAGAGTCATAATTCTGATAACTTTTAAGAAATAAGTTATTACGGTCAATTCGTGTTTCCGGATGATTGTCGGAGCGTTCCCCTTCGGGTCGGGCTTTCCCCTGCAATCCCTAACGTGGGTGAAAGGGTTTTCACTGTCTTGCGCTTACACCTTGGCGCACGGGTTGTCCCGTCCCGGCGTCCGCTGCCGACCACTCCGGCAGGCTGCATGGCCGAAACCGGACATCGGGGCGGAAGGACAAACGGAACACGTCCGTCCGTGCCGTCACACGGGGCTTCGGCTATCGCCGAAACTTCCCGTGACCCCCTCCCGTCCGAAAGAGTTCCCCGTGCTTGTCCGGAAGCCGGAAGCTGACAGTCCTCCCATATACTTCTCCCGCACGTATGTCCTTGCCTTGGGAAACGGGCGTTCCCGGCTCTCCGGAAGGCTTCTTTTTCCCGCACCCGGCAAGTAACCGACCATTGACAGGAATGACTGACAGGGCATTTTTTCCCTAAGCTGATTGGAAAAACATTGACGAAGGTAGGCGGAGGTGAAAGCAAATCCGCAAAAAATGCCAAATCTCCACCCTGCGGGTAGTATTTACCATTTTTTCAGATGGTTGCAATTCACCTTTTCCGCTATCAATGATGGTCAATGTTCTTCCCAATCAGCCAAGGGAAAAAAATTGGTTGGGGCGACAAGCGATGAAAACAGAGTAATAACGATTAAAATTTGTGAGTTATGGCAACAACGAACAGCACCATCGAAAAGATTGCACCGATGTTCACCGATTTGTTAATCAAGAAAATCGAGTGCTTGAAAACGGATTGGCAAAAACCTTGGATAGCGAGCCTTGAACAAGGTTTGCCCCGCAACATCAGAGGGACGCTCTATAACGGCGGCAATGTCTTGATGTTATTGTTCTACACCGAGTTTATGAAATTCACTTTGCCCGTGTTCCTCACGTTCAACCAAGCGAAGGAAGAGGATTTAAGTGTTTGCAAGGGCGCACGCTCGTTTCCCGTCTATTATTGGTTTAAGTTCGTGGTACACAAGGAAACGAAAAAGACAATCAAGTACGAGGAATACCACAAACTGTCCGCAACCGAGCAGGAAAATTACAAGGTCATCCCGCAGATGAAGTATTACAATGTCTTCAACATCGACCAGACCGATTTTGCAGGGAAATACCCCGAACGCTACGAGCGCATGAAAAAGGGAGAGCAGCCCGAAGACTATTCGGACGGGATGATTTACGAGGCGTTGGACGAGCTTGTCTATCTGCAAAATTGGTATTGCCCTATCAAGGTGCAGTATTCGGACAGTGCCTACTATTCGCCCTCTTCCGACCATATCGTTTGCCCGCAGCGTGAGCAGTTCCCGCAGGGAGCGGAGTTTTACGGCACGCTCCTGCACGAGATGGCGCACAGCACGGGAAGCCCCCAGCGGCTGAACCGCACGTTCGGCTGCTTCTTCGGGGATGCGCTCTATGCCCGTGAGGAACTTGTCGCCGAACTTACCGCAGCCCTTTGCGGTGCGTTCTTCGGCTACGCAACCGCACCGCAGGAGAACAACGCCGCCTATCTGAAACACTGGCTCACCAAGCTAAGGGAGGAACCCGCCTTTTTGGTGGAGATATTGGGGGACGTGAACAAGGCGGCGAAGATGATTGCCGACAAGGTAACCGAACCGGTAAACGAACCCGCAGCAGCCTAAGCGGGACAACAAAGGAACAAGAGTATAAACCAACGGGCGGAGCAATCCGCCCCACTTAAAGACATAAGACGATGAAAACATTATCAGAAAAGGAATTTAACGGCTTTAACGTTAATGCGATGTTTACCGAAAGAGCGGAACGGGCGAAAAAAGAGCTGTCTCCACTCATGCAGGAGATAAGGAAGTACATACCCCAAGCGGAATACGGCTACCACGTGGAGAGCGGTGAATATCCCGCATTTTACGGCGTGCGCATAGAGTTCACGTATAACGGCATCCGTTTCCATGTGTGCAAGATATACAAAGAGAACAAATACAGGATAGCCGCCGACATGGAGCATTTTGAATATGTCAACCGCTACGACATCGAAAGAGCGGGCAACCAATACGAAAAGCCGTGCAATATCGGCGTGTTCACCGCCAAGAAAATAAACGATTGGATAAACTACTACACGCAGATATACAGGCAGGTGGAGACAAGAAAATGTGGAGAAACTCGAAAAAGGTCGCCGATTTCTTGAAAAGTATCGAGAATGAACCCGTAAGATGGGAAGGGAACAACCATTCAAAAGGGACGATAATCCGCAACGGCTTGCGCTTCACTTTCTACATAGAGGAAGGACACCTCTATTTTGAACTGTCCCTAAGTTATCGGGGAACGGCTGATTACGACACGTTCCGGCTGATAGCCGATAACCGCTATATCCCGAAAGGAAACTATTAAACAACCACGGGCGGATTCCTCCGCCCGACAATACCCGAGAACATGAAAACGACATTCATTTACAGACTGGTTTACCGCCTAATCCTTTGGGCTTCGGCGGTGTACTTCCTCACCACCACCGCAGGGCAGTTTTTTGCCCTATCCGCTACTTTGCTTCTGTTAGGCTTCGTGGCACGGCTTGTTTTCGCCCTTGCGTGGCGGTTGTTTGTCGGCTTCATGTTCATCTTGATAATCATTCTTTTAATCATCTGAATCATGGAAGGAAAGAAGTTTAAACACAAGTATCTGCCGTACCTCACTTGCGTGGTCGTGGCAGCCACCCGAAAAGGGTACAAGGTTTTGGAAACCCAAGTTTTGGGCGGGCGCAGGAAGCCCAAAACAAAGACAGCCTACTACTACGACATTGATTTTGATAAAGAGCGTGGTTTGTGGCAGGAAGAAGGCAAGTAATAACCGATAAAAAAATATCAATATGGAAACAAGGACATTGGCAGAAAACGGAACACCCGTTACGAAAGAAAAGACGGTAGCCTTTTCGGGACACCGCACCAACCGTATAGCCAAGTTCACGGCAGACCGTGAGAAACTCTTTAGAGAGGTGGCGTTCGATACATTTGTAGCCATCGAGAGTTATTGCATCAAAAAAGGCTACGACACCTTTTTGTCGGGAATGTGCGAGGGCTTCGACCTTATCGCAGCAGAGGAAGTCTTGAACCTCAAAAAGGAATACCCGCATATCCGGCTGAAATGTGTTGTCCCCTTCAAGGGACAAGCCGAGCGGTACACCCAAGCCGACAAGCGGCGTTACGACACCATTTTGGCGCAAGCCGATGAAGTGGTAACCTTGCAGGACGGATATACCGAGGGCTGTTTCCTGCGCCGTAACGACTACCTTTTGGAAAACTCCGCTTTTCTGATGGTCTATTACGATACGGTAGCCATAGGCGGCACGTTCTACACCCTCAAACGGGCAGTAGAGCAGAAAAAGAAGTTCGCGAACGTATGCTATAACCGCAGGTAGCCCCGCAAGGGCGGATTTTCCGCCCGCTACTTTCTTTCGTGAGCCGGAGCGGGGAAAGAAAGATAGCAAAGAAACCGATTTCCCGAACGGGACGGTTTGTCAAAAATCAAAAAGAACAACTATAAACAATCAACTTAAAAATAACAGATTATGAAGACAAAAGCAAATCAATCAGCAGCAGAGAGAAACATCACGATGGTAGCATTGGCAAACATTCAGCCGAGCGGTTTCAACCCACGCAAGCGTTTCGATGAAACGAGCCTTTACGAGCTTGCCGAGAGCATCAAGCGGCAGGGTGTGTTGCAGCCCATCACCGTGCGCCCCGTTGACGGGACAGACCGTTACGGGATTGTTTTCGGGGAACGCCGTTACCGTGCGTCCGTCATTGCGGGCAGGGACGAAATTCCCGCAATCGTTTCCGAGTTGTCGGACGAGGAAGCCGAGGAAATGGCGATTACTGAGAACTTGCAGCGCAAGGACGTGACACCCGTGGAGGAAGCCGCAGCCTATCAGCGGCTTATCGAGAGCGGACGCCACACCGTGCAGACCTTGGCGGTACTCTTCGGAAAGAACGAGAACTACATCCGCACACGGCTGAAATTCACCGCCCTTATCCCCGAAATCGCCGCCCTCTTGGATGCGGATGAAATCACCATCAGCGTGGCGGCTGAAATCTGCCGATACGGGGAGGACATTCAAAAGGAAGTGTACGAGAAGCATTTGCAGGAAGAGGGAACGTATAACAGTTGGCGGGGACTGAAAGCCGCCGATGTCGCAAGGCGCATCGAGCAGAACTTCACCACCGACCTGCAATACTACCGCTTCGACAAGACCGAGTGCGCCACGTGCGCACACAACACCAATAACTTGCTGTTGTTCCATGATGGCGGGTGCGGGCATTGCGCCAACCGCACGTGCCTTGCCGAGATGAACGCATCCTACCTCATGGAGCGAGCCGTGCAAATCATGCGGAACCAGCCGGAGGTGTCGCTCTGCCGTGACCGCTACACCGCCAACGAGACGGTGGTAGAACGGCTAACCGCTTCGGGCTACGAGGTGGAGACCCTTGACAGGTACACCGCCTTTCCAAACTGCCCCAAAGAACCCAAAGCCGAAAATTTCAACGACCCCGAACGCTACGGGGAAGCCCGCACCCGCTACGAGCAGCAATGGGCGGACTACATGGAGCAGGAGGAGGAAATCACCCGCAGGAGCGGAGCGGGGGAAATCACCGTCTATGCCAAAATCGGGCAGAAGGAGATTACATTCTGTTACGTGGAGAACGTGACCGAAGCGCAGACAGCGGACGGAACGCCCGCACCCGCACCGCTCTCACCCGTGGAGAAGTTGGAGAAGCAGGACGAGCGCAACAAGGAAATCGCACTCGAACGCACGGTGGAGGACACCAAGAGACAGATTCTCGAAGCCGACATCACGGGCGGCAAGTTCAGTGCGGACGAAGATACCATGTTGTACTTCTTCCTTCTGTCCTCGCTCCGGAAGGAACACTTCGCAGCCGTGGGGATTGCGGAAGACAAGCAGTATATCACGGACGAGGACAAGATGGGGATTATCGGAAACCTCACCGTGAGGATGAAGACCATCATCCGCAGGGACTTCCTTGTAGCCAACTTCAAGGGAGCGTGCGGGAACAACACCGTGGCGACCCTCTTGCTTGACTTCGCACGCAGGCACATGCCGGAGGAACTCGCCAACATCGAAAGGGAGTACAACGGGGTGTACGAGAAGCGTCACCAGCGCATCGAGGAAAAGAAAGCCGTCCTATTGGTGCAGGAACGGGCAAGGGAGCGCAAGGTAACGCAACCCGAGGAACAACCGCAACCCGAAGAGATTGCAGCCTAAGGACAAAGGGCAGGGCGGAGAAATCCGCCCGCTACTTTCTTTCGTGAGCCGTGGCGAAAAAAGAAAGATAGCAAAGAAACCGATTTTTAAACTTTCAAATTTTCAAACTTATGCGAACCGTACAAAGAACCTATACACTATTCGGCATTGCGGAACTGGAGGACGAAGCCCGTCAGAGAGCCTATACCGACTGGCTTGCCAAGGGAAACGATTACCCGTATGCTTCCGAGAACTGCGACACGCTCGAAGCCTTCTGCAATCTTTTCCGTATCGTCTGCACCAACTACCGTTACGACAGTTGCACATACGCTTACCGTTTCTATACCAAGCACGAGGCGGACACGGAGGAACTTTCAGGCGTCCGCTTGCTGGCTTACCTCTATAACAACTTCCATGCGGAGTTGTACAAGCCCAAGGTCTATTGGACGAAAGACCGCAAGAAAAGGCGCAGGAGCCGTATCTCCGTCACTTGCGAATGCCCCTTCACGGGCGTTGTGTCGGACGAAATCATCTTGCAGCCCCTCATGGATTTCATGCGCTCGCCCGACACACGGAATTTCAAGGAACTCATGCGTGACTGTCTGGAAAACTTCTTCCGCTCGTGCCGTGACGATTGCGAGTATTGCGAGAGCGAGGAATATTTCACGGACGAGAGCCACAGGAATAATTGGGAGTACCTTATCGACGGGACACTTTTCAAGGAAACGGCATGAAGCGGGAAATCAGACAGAACGGGAAAACCGTCCTTTACAGCGGGGACGGTCATAGCATCCCCATGATATTCAACAACCTTGTCGGAAAGAACCTCAAAGGCAGGGAGTATTCGGACTATATCGCTTTCGTAGCCATTCCCGACATGGGATTTACCTACGGGAAGATAGCGTATTATTCGGACGGGAATTTAATCGCAACGGGGGAAATCAAGCCATAACATTCCCCCTCTATGTTTCATCGCCGGAAGTCCGGGACGGGTAGCGATCCGCCCGGACTTCTTTTTTTACCCGCCCGTGGGAAAGGATTGACCCATTTTCGGACGCACTTCTTTTTCTTTCGGTGAGCCGTGGGCGGGAAAAGACAAAGAAGCAAAAAGAACCCCCTCGACTCACCGGATTTTTTAGCCAAGCTCCACACTCATTTTTTAGCAAACCTACAGGGAAAAACGGACAAGTAGCAAGGCTGAACCTGCTGGTTTTGCGCACAATCTCCACACCTTCGGGTCGTATTCCACGCAAAAGCCTTGCATGAAGTCCGTTCTTTCCCCGTGCCCCAAAGCAAAAAATAATGTTTCACTTTTAATTTTTTGCATTATGAATACACTGTCTTTCCCTCAAATCACCGTAAGTTACAAGGACGCTTGACGCATCCCAAGAGAGTTAGAATCCACTCTTCCAAGGAGTCTTACGACATCCTCAAGACTTTCTACGAGGACTGTATGCAGCACCACGAGGAGTGCTGGGCGATGTACCTGAACGGCGCAGGCAGACTGCTGGGCGTTTCGTGCGTCTCACGCAGCGGCATGAACAGTACGGTGGTGGACATACGCATCGTCCTCCAGACGGCTCTCGTCTCTCATGCCTCGGGAATCATCCTCTCGCACAACCACCCTTCCGGATCGACCGTGGCGAGCACGCCGGACAACAACCTGACCAGCCAGTTGAAGAAAGGCTGCGAGGCAATCGGCATGACAGCTTTAGATCCACATCATACTGACCGAGGACGCCTACCTTAGCTACATGGACGAGGGGATGCTTTAAGCGTCCCATTTTTTGTCGCTATCCGTTTCGCACTTCTTTCTTTCGTGAGCGGGGCGGGAAAGAACAAGAAGCAAAGAAACCGGAAGGCGGCAGGGCGGATATGGAAAGCATCCTGAATGATGCTTTCCATTTCGTCCGGCTCACGCTACATCTTCAATCCCCGTTTTCGCTCCTGCCGGATGTCGGAGAAGGAGAAGCCTCCCGTCTCCTTGTCGAACTTCACCGACTTGTCCTTCTGCACGCCGCCCGGCGTTTCCATCCCGTTTCACATTCAGCGGCTTCCCGTTGTAGAAGTCCGTCATTTGCCGGTAGCTGAACTTTTCCCCCGTCAGGCTTTCCATCAGGCTGTTCAGCGTGTAGATGCTGTCTTGGTTACGCACGCTCTCCGGCACGAACTCCGGGTGATTCTTCACGATGTCCGGGTACAGCGTCTTCGCCATCAGGCAGACCTCCGGCGAGCGTTCCGCCCACGGGATCATCATCAGCGACTCCCGGCTGTGGGCGGCGCACCTGACATACACCTCGGGCGTGAGCAGGCTTTTCGGCACTCCGCCACGCCCGACGGCGGACATTCCCGACGTTTCCACCGCCACCCGCACCCGCTCCGGCGTTTGCAGGTGTACGGGCAGGATGCTGATGCACCTGCCGTCCAGCGGCAGCAGGAAGTCCGCCATTTCGCCGTTCATCACCTCCGGGCGGATAGCCACCGCCACCCCGTAGAGTTCTTCCGGGTTGTTCTCCCGGCACTCCTTCAGCACCTCCATGCACACCTCCGGGGACGGGATATGCTGGACCAGCCCCCGGTGGAAGTCGTTCCCGAATCCCGCTTCCGTTTCCAGCGCCTTCCGGCACAGTTCCGGAGTCTTCATCTCCTCGGGCACGTTCTCCAACTGCCAGCCGTCCTCTTCAACGGCGGCACGGCACACCTCCGCCGTGCGGTCGTGCCTGCATATCATCTCTAAAGGCACCTGATACATTCTTTCTTCTCGTTCCATGTTTTTACATTTTTTCTTGTTATAAACCCCTTTAAACATCCACCGACAACACGCACATCCATCCGCCGCTCTCCTCGTCCGGCGTCCAGCACCTCGCCCGGACATGGCAATAGCCTTCATTCTCTATCCACTCCAGCAGGCTTTCCGCTTCATCGCATTCCGTTTCCGCCAGCAGTTTTCTATCCGTCTCCGAGAGCAGCGACTTTATGTTCACGAACTCACGTACCTCCGGGTATTGCGGCAGCGTGTCCGGCACGTCGATATGCACAAAGTATTTCCGGAAATAAAACCGGATTTTCCCGCTTTTCGTTCCACGCCCCGGGCTGACAAGGTGGCGGCACTTCTGTTTTCATCCGCCTTCCGGCATCGTGCACACGGTATCTTTGCAGCGTCAGCGTGCAGCACGGTGTCCCGTCCCTGCGCAGGTGAAATCCCCGTTCCGTCACCCGGAACAGCTCGTGCTCCACGACCCGGCGCATGGTCCGGCAGTCGTCCTTCATGTCTTCCCAGACCTCCCCGGCGGAAACCGTCTCCAGCATGGCGAGCGTTTTCTCCGACAACAGGTTTTCCGGACATATATTGTCCCCCGCTTGTGGAAGGACAATGTCCGTCCGCCACTTCGAGGCATGCAGGGCTTCGGAAAATTCCGGTATGTCGAGGTATAGAACCAGATCATTCCGTTCCATCCCCGTCCTCCTTGTCGTTGTCCGCATTGAAGTCGAACTCCAGCTCGACCGCCTGACTGTCCGAGTCCTCCACCCAGACGGTGAAGCCGCTCTGCTCGTCCGACAGCGGGGTGTAATAGAGCCGGAACGTCTCTTTCTCCAGCGGGTAGCGGTCATTGGGCAGCAACGCCGTGCCGTCGTCCAGTTTGAGCGTGCCTTCCCCGCCGAGTAGGAACCAGGGATCGTGCTACCGGGTGTCCTCCCAGCGT
>ENA-OQAB01000901-OQAB01000901.1-human-gut-metagenome-genome-assembly--contig:-NODE-901-length-14915-cov-3.779754_pt1 | contig 14915 bp, 12 predicted proteins | sample MGYA00242490_ERZ504517 | MGnify/ENA primary metagenome ERZ504517 (study PRJEB26092, sample SAMD00036298) | human gut metagenome | host: Homo sapiens | study: EMG produced TPA metagenomics assembly of...
TTGAGAGAATTTTATGCTATACTATGCCCAGACAATTATATATACATAAGGAGGATATACAATGGAGCATATCAAAACATTAAATACAAAAATCTGCAGAACACAGTAAAGAAAGGTGGATGTGGCGAGTGCCAGACTTCCTGCCAGTCCGCATGTAAAACTTCCTGTACTGTAGGAAATCAGAGCTGCGAGCATAAATAAGGCGGAGTTCAGGGAAGTCAGTTAAGCAGCGGAGTGAGTCCGCTGCTTATTCTTTTTATTTACCGGGAAAGCAGTGTATTTTGTACTAATTTCCCTAGTAAATAAAATATTCTGCGGGAATGTAACCGGATGCACGAGGAATATAAGCGTTCATGGCTGTCTGCATCTGGCCAGAAAAGCAGAGTAAGTCTCTCAGGGATTGAGAGATTTAGGGCGTTCCAAGCGGCTCCGTCCGCTTTGTTCGCAGAAAAGTGTTTTATAAACTGTAAATGAAAAAGAGTGCAAAACTCAGTATTTACTCATTTATGGTTGAACAGATAAAAGTGTACAGAAAGCAGACAGATATGCTTGAAGTAAAAAAGCGGATCTAGGAGGCTGAGTGTACAGTCCCTGAGAATATAAGAGGACAGGGAACCTGCAGAAAAAGTTCACCTGACTTCTGAAGTGAGTTCAGGACAGATGAAATCTGTCCTGGATTTTTCAGGTATAATTTACAGGAAAGGATTTCAAAAAAATGAGTCTGATTCACAGATACCAGAGCAATGGATATAATATTGTTCTTGACATTAACAGTGGATGTATTCACCTGGTAGACCTTGTAACCTATGAGGTCCTGCCATGCATGGAGAACGAGCTGTCAACAGAAGAAATCGTGGAAAGGCTGAAAGACAGATTCAGCCCGGAGGAGATCAGAACTTCTGTTTCGGAATGTGAAAAGCTGAAAGAAGAAGGAATGCTTTTTACCAGAGATATTTATGAAAGTGCAATTGATGAGTTTTCAAAAAACAGCCGTCCGGTTGTAAAAGCACTTTGTCTGCATATTGCCCATGACTGTAATCTTGCCTGCCGCTACTGTTTTGCGGAGGAGGGAGAATATCATGGAAGAAGAGCCCTGATGTCCTTTGAGGTTGGAAAAAAGGCCCTGGATTTTCTGATTGCCAATTCCGGCTCCAGAAGAAACCTGGAGGTGGATTTTTTTGGCGGCGAGCCGCTGATGAACTGGCAGGTGGTAAAAGATCTGGTGAAATATGGAAGAGAGCAGGAAAAGCTTCATAATAAGAAATTCCGCTTTACACTTACAACCAACGGCGTTCTTCTTGATGATGAGGTAATGGAATTCTGCAATCGCGAAATGTCCAATGTTGTTCTCAGTGTAGACGGCCGTAAAGATGTACACGACTATATGAGACCGTTCCGCAAGGGCGCCGGAAGCTATGATCTGATCATGCCGAAATTCCAGAAATTTGCGGAATCCAGAAATCAGGACAACTATTATGTAAGAGGAACTTTTACTCACCATAATCTTGATTTTTCAAAGGATGTTCTTCATCTTGCGGATCTTGGATTTAAACAGATCTCTGTTGAACCGGTAGTGGCTCCGGATGAAGAAGAGTATGCGATCCGCAAAGAAGATATTCCTCAGATTCTGGATGAATACGATGCGCTTGCAAAAGACATGATCAAACGGGAAAAAGAAGGAAAAGGCTTTAATTTCTTCCATTTTATGATTGATCTTACAGGCGGTCCCTGTGTGTATAAGCGTCTTTCCGGATGCGGTTCAGGAACAGAGTACCTGGCAGTGACTCCGTGGGGAGATTTTTATCCCTGTCATCAGTTTGTGGGTGAAGAAGAATTCCTGATGGGTAATGTTGATGAGGGAATTACCAGACCCCAGATCCGTGAAGAGTTTAAGGGCTGTAATGTTTATACAAAGGATGACTGCAAGGACTGTTTTGCCAGATTTTACTGCAGCGGAGGCTGTGCAGCCAACGCATATCATTTCCAGAAGGATGTAAAGGGCAGCTATGAGATCGGATGCGAGCTTCAGAGAAAGCGTGTGGAGTGCGCGATCATGATCAAGGCTGCGCTTGCAGAATAAGTGTTTATAAAAAATGTCCGACAGTCACTGACGGACGGAAGGGCTGCAAATGAGAAGCAGGTTATCGGCTTTTTATGCGGATGAGAAGTCCGGGAAAGGAAGCAGGAATACCTGTTGCTTTATCACTATGCAGCTTAAGAAACAGGATGGATAATCCCTTACTGGCTGTAAGGGATATTACCCATAAATACATTGTGGTAGAAGGGAAGAACAATGAAGAAAAAAAGAGGAGTCATTGTACTGGTCCTGACTGCGATCATTACGGTTTTTCTGTGCTATACTGCAGCTGTCGGCCTGGGTCCGACAGGAACCGGAGCGGCAAAAAATATTAAAACCGGTCTTGATCTGTCAGGCGGTGTAAGTATTACTTACGAGGCAAAAGATAAAAACCCAAGCAAGGAAGATATGTCAGATACTGTTTATAAAATGCAGAAGCGTGTGGAACAGTACAGTACTGAGGCGCAGGCATATCAGGAAGGCGACAACCGTATTACAGTGGAAATTCCCGGTGTAACAGATGCGGACAAGATCCTCAATGATCTTGGAAAACCGGGCTCTCTGTGTTTTATTGAACAGACAGACAAGGATGGAAATCAGAACTTTGTTGCCGGTGAAAAAAATTACGAACTCACAAGAAGTCTTGATGAGATCAGAGAAGCCGGTTCTGTAGTTTTGGAAGGTACGGATGTTGCGGACGCAGAAGGCGGTACTTACCAGAATGAAAACGGAGCAAGAGAATATGCGGTAAGCCTGAAGCTTACAAAAGAAGGCAAAAAGAAATTTGCCGAGGCAACAGAGGCAAATGTAGGAAAGCAGATTGCAATTGTGTATGACAACGCTGTTTTAAGCGCACCTACGGTACAGGAAGCCATTACAGGCGGACAGGCAGAGATTAATGGAATGGATGGGGTAGAGGAGGCGCAGAACCTTGCGTCCTATATCCGTATCGGTTCCCTGAGCCTGGAACTGGAAGAACTGCGTTCCAGTGTAGTTGCAGCGCAGCTGGGAGAAGAAGCGATCACTACAAGTGTAGTTGCAGGAGCAATCGGTCTTGTGATGGTGATCCTGTTTATGATCTTTGCATACAGAATCCCCGGTCTGGTGGCAGCAATCGCTTTGATCCTTTATACTGCGATCGAGCTGATCACTCTGAATGCTTTTGACATTACACTGACACTTCCCGGTATTGCCGGTATCATCCTGGGTATTGGTATGGCTGTGGATGCCAACGTTATTATCTATGCCCGTATCCGTGAGGAAATCGCATCAGGTTCTTCTGTAAGAACAGCCATCAAGTCCGGATTCAGCAAAGCGTTTTCTGCCATTATTGACGGTAATGTTACAACTCTGATCGCGGCGCTGGTACTGATGTGGATGGGCTCCGGAACAGTAAAAGGATTTGCCTATACACTGGCGCTGGGTATTGTAGTATCCATGTTCACGGCGCTGGTCGTATCAAGACTGATCGTAAATGCTCTGTATGCGGTAGGTATTCAGGATGAAAAATTCTACGGAAGAGCAAAGAAGAGAAAATGCATCAATTTTGTTGGAAAGAAAAATATTTTCTTTATTATTTCTCTGATTCTGATTCTTGTGGGACCGGTATCCATGATGATCCATCAGAAAACAGATGGAAGCATTCTGAATTACAGTCTGGAATTTTCCGGCGGAACTGCAACTACAGTTACCTTTAATGAGGATATGGATATTAAACAGATCGACTCAGAGGTAACACCTGTTGTAGAAAAGGTAACAGGAGATAAGAATGTACAGCCTACCAAGGTTGTGGGAACAAATCAGGTGATTATTAAGACACGCGCATTGTCCCAGCCGGAAAGAGAAAAGCTCAATCAGGCAATGGTTGACAACTTTGACGTAGATGAAGCTCTGATCTCTACAGAAAGTATTTCTTCTACTGTAAGTTCTGAAATGAGACAGGATGCTTTTGTAGCCGTTGTTGTTGCGACTCTGTGTATGCTGGCATATATCTGGATCCGTTTTAAGGACATCCGTTTTGCAAGCAGTGCAGTATTGGCTCTTGTACATGACGTTCTTGTTGTGTTTGCCTTTTATGCACTTGCGCGTATCTCTGTTGGAAATACCTTTATTGCATGTATGCTGACGATTGTCGGTTACAGTATCAATGCAACAATTGTTATTTTTGACCGTATCCGCGAAAACCTTAAGAAAATGGGAAGCCGCGCAGATCTTACAGAGATCGTTAATGACAGTATCACTCAGACACTTACCAGAAGTATTTATACCTCTCTGACAACCTTTGTTATGGTAGCAGTGCTTTATATTATGGGAGTTTCTTCCATCCGTGAATTTGCACTGCCTCTGATGGTAGGTATTGTCTGCGGAGCTTATTCTTCTGTTTGTATTACAGGCTCTCTGTGGCTTGTAATGAAACGTGGCTTTGGCAAAAACAAAGTCCAGGCGATCGCTTCAAAGAATGTGGCTGCGGAAAATAAAAATACAGCTCAGACATCCGGACAGAAGTCTGATAACGGACAGAAACAGCCGAAAAAGAAAAATCGTAAAAGAGTAGCAGAACGTCTTGCGGCTCAGGAAGCGGAAAAGAACGCAGAAGAAAATAAAACAGAATAAAACAGGATTGTCCCGGGGCAGCAGGCTGTCCCGGGATGTGTTTTTACAGGAGAAAAAAATGGAAAAATGGGTAGTAACAGCAAAAAAAGCAGACTTTCAGAAAATCGGGCAGACCTTTGGCATTGATCCGGTGATCGCACGTCTGATCAGGAACAGAGATGTGGAAGGTATGGAAAATATCCGCTCGTATCTGTACGGAACGCTGGAAGAGCTTCCTTCTCCGTGGTTTTTAAAAGATATGAAAAAAGCTGTGGAGATCCTGAAAGACAAGATTGATCAGAAAGCCAGGATCAGGATCATCGGGGATTATGATATTGACGGAGTAACTGCCACTTATATTCTTCTTACGGGATTTCGCCGTCTTGGGGCAAGGGTGGATACCTATATTCCGGACAGAATAAAGGACGGATACGGAATGCACAGTCAGCTGATCGAAAAGGCGGCAGAGGACGGAATCGATACGATCATTACCTGTGACAACGGAATTGCAGCGTCTGCGGAAATTCAGCAGGCAAAGGAAAAGGGTATGACAGTGATTGTAACGGATCATCATGAAATCCCTTATCGAGACACGGATAAGGGGAGGGAATGGATTGTTCCTGAAGCAGATGCAGTGATCAATCCGAAACAGTCGGGCTGTCCATATCCAAACAAAAATATCTGTGGAGCCGTGGTTGCATGGAAACTGATCTGGGCTCTTTATGAGACATATGGAATTGACAGAAATGAGATCCTGGAATTTTCTGAACCGGCAGCGGTGGCAACTGTGGGAGACGTGATGGATCTTCAGGGGGAAAACCGCATTATTGTAAAGGAAGGGCTGAGAAGGCTTCCAACTACAAAGAATCAGGGATTTCGCGCTCTCATTGAGGCAAACGGCCTGGGAGGTGAACGGATCACAGCCTATCATGTGGGATTTGTGCTGGGACCATGTATCAATGCAAGCGGAAGGCTGGACACTGCGGCCCGGGCTTTGCGGCTTCTTTGTACAGAGGATGCGGACAGAGCGGCGAAGGAGGCCGGGGATCTGGTTGCATTAAACCAGAGCAGAAAAGCCATGACAGAAAAAGGCAGGGAAGAGGCAGAGCACATCATTGAAAGTCAGGGCCTTTCCTCAGACCGGGTTCTGGTAGTGTATCTGCCGGAATGCCATGAAAGTCTGGCGGGGATCATTGCTGGAAGGCTGAGGGAAAAATATTATAAGCCTTCATTTGTGCTGACAAAGGCAGAAAAGGGAGCCAAGGGCAGCGGCCGCTCCATTGAAGCCTATTCCATGTATGACGAGCTGGTTAAGTGCAGTGATCTTCTGGAACAGTTTGGCGGTCATCCCATGGCGGCAGGACTGTCTCTGGCAGAAGAAAATATCGACGCATTCCGAAAAAGGCTGAATGAGGTATGTACGCTGACGGAGGAGGAGCTTGTGCCTAAGGTGGTGATCGATGTTCCGATGCCGATTTCTTATCTGTCCAGAACGCTGACGGAGCAGCTGTCTGTTCTGGAACCTTTTGGCAAAGGAAATTCAAAGCCTCTGTTTGCCCAGAAGGGACTTCGTGTTTTAAATCTGAGAATTTTTGGAAAGAATCAGAATGTGGCAAAAATGTGTCTGATGGACGGACAGGGAAATTCTGTAGATGCAGTATATTTTGGAGCAGCGAAAGAATTTGAACAGTATGTACAGCAGAAAGAGCTGATTTCCGTGACGTATTATCCGGAGATCAACGTCTATCAGGGAAGAGAAAGTCTCCAGGCGGTAATCCGCAATTACTTTTAACTGCAGTAGGAAACTGTGGAGAGCGGTTCATATGGCGTGGGATTTACGCTGTGAACGGAGCGAAACAGCAGCGGTATTTGGCGAGACTTGTCGGGTTTGGATTGATTCCATCAAAAAAAAAGTGATATACTGATTTAGACTTATATTATAGAAAAAAGGCGGAGGTGCGGGATTATGAAGAAAATTGAGGATTATGTAAGAAGTATTCCGGATTTCCGGAACCGGGCATTATTTTTCGTGATGTAACAAGTATTCTGCAGGATGCGGACGGACTGAAACTGGCAATTGATTCCATGCAGGAATGTCTGAAGGACACAGAGGTGGATGTGATCGTTGGAACAGAGTCAAGAGGATTTATGTTCGGAGTTCCCATCGCATACAATCTTCATAAGCCATTTGTACCGGTACGTAAAAAAGGTAAGCTTCCATGTGAGACAGTATCCAGAAGCTATGATCTGGAATATGGAAGCGCAACCATAGAAATGCACAGAGATTCCATCAAACCAGGACAGAAGGTTGCAGTGATCGATGATCTGATCGCTACAGGAGGTACGGTTGAGGCGGCTGTGAAGCTTATTGAAGAGCTTGGCGGAGAGGTTGTCAAAATTGTATTTCTTATGGAACTTGCCGGGCTGAAAGGCCGTGAGAAACTGGCTGGCTATGATGTGGCTTCTGTGATCCGATACGAAGGGAAATAACCACAGACGGAGCGTACGACGGCTGCTAAAGAAGAACAGGCAGCAGAATATCAGACAGGTGGGAGAGAATGACAGAAAGAAATAAAAATATACAAACGGAAAAAAGTCCGGGCGCTGTAGATCAGGCAAAAATTGAATCCGTGAAAAAGGCAGATGCAGCGGTAAAATCCATGAGTGATTTTACAAGTCCGGAAGTTCTGTATCAGGAATTGATCACCAGTGTGAGAAAATACCATCCGTCTACGGATATTTCCATGATACAGAAAGCCTACGAGGTAGCAAGAGAGGCTCATAAGGATCAGAAAAGAAAATCCGGGGAGCCCTATATCATCCATCCGCTCTGTGTGGGAATCATTCTTGCAGATCTGGAGCTGGATAAAGAGACGATCGTTGCGGGACTTCTTCATGATGCGGTAGAGGACACCTGGATGACCTATGAAGAGGTAGAAAAGGAATTCGGTTCCGAGGTTGCTCTTCTGGTGGACGGAGTTACCAAGCTGGGACAGCTGAATTATTCCAAGGACAAGGTGGAGCTTCAGGCAGAAAATTTAAGAAAATGTTTCTTGCCATGGCAAAGGATATCAGGTAATTCTGATCAAGCTTGCGGACCGTCTCCACAATATGCGTACTCTGCAGTACATGCGTCCGGAAAAGCAGCAGGAAAAGGCCAGGGAGACCATGGATATTTATGCGCCCATTGCCATGCGCCTTGGTATATCGAAGATCAAGGTGGAACTGGATGATCTTTCGCTTAAATACCTGAAGCCGGATGTGTACTACGATCTGGTAGACAAGGTTTCCCTGAAAAAAAGTGAACGACAGGATTTTGTCAACGGGATTGTGAAACAGGTAAAGCAGCATATGGAGGATGCGGGGATCCAGGCTCAGGTGGACGGACGGATCAAGCATTTCTTCAGCATCTATAAAAAAATGGTCAATCAGGGCAAGACCATTGATCAGATCTATGATCTTTTTGCAGTCAGGATACTGGTGGACAATGTAAAGGACTGCTATGCGGCTCTGGGAGTGATCCACGAAATGTACAAACCGATTCCTGGCCGTTTTAAAGACTATATTGCCATGCCGAAGCCTAATATGTACCAGTCTCTTCATACGACTCTGATCGGACCAAGCGGACAGCCTTTTGAGATTCAGATCCGTACCTATGAAATGCATAAAACAGCAGAATATGGTATTGCGGCGCACTGGAAATATAAGGAGTCCTCGGACGGAAAGGTACCTGTAGGAAAAAGTGAAGAGGAAAAACTGAACTGGCTGAGACAGATCCTGGAATGGCAGAGAGATATGTCTGATAACCGGGAATTTATGAGCCTTTTGAAAAACGATCTGGATCTTTTTGCAGACAGTGTTTACTGTTTCACTCCTCAGGGGGATGTGAAAAACCTTCCGGCAGGATCCACGCCTATTGATTTTGCCTACTGTGTGCACAGTGCAGTAGGAAACCGTATGGTAGGCGCCAGGGTAAACGGCAAGCTTGTTCCCATTGAATATGAGATCCAGAACGGTGACAGAATTGAGATCATCACATCACAGAATTCCCAGGGACCAAGCCGCGACTGGCTGAAAATGGTAAAAAGCACTCAGGCAAAAAACAAGATCAATCAGTGGTTCAAAAAGGAACTGAAGGAAGACAATATTTTAAAGGGCAAGGACATGCTGGCTCAGTATGCCAAATCCAAAGGCTACAAGATCGGTACCTACAGCAAGAGTCAGTATCTTGAGGCAGTTATGCGCAAATACGGTTTCCGCGACTGGGATTCCGTTCTGGCTGCCATCGGACACGGAGGGCTGAAAGAAGGCCAGGTCTTTAACAAGCTGATGGAGGCTTACGAAAAAGAGCATGCCAAAAAGATCACGGATCAGGATGTTCTGGATGCTGCCACAGATGCTCATGAAAAGCTTCATCTGGTAAAATCCAAGGGCGGAATTGTTGTCCGTGGCATCCATGATGTTGCAGTTCGTTTTTCAAAATGCTGCAGTCCCATTCCCGGCGACGAGATTGTGGGATTTGTTACAAGAGGACGGGGAATCACCATTCACCGTACAGACTGTGTAAATATTCTTAATATGTCAGAAACCGACAGGACAAGGCTCATTGAGGCTGAGTGGCAGGCAGATACCAGAGCTTCGGAAAAATATATGGCAGAGCTTAAGATCTTTGCCAACAACCGTACCGGACTTCTGGTAGACCTTTCAAAAATATTTACAGAGCGTAAGATTGATGTAAAAAATATGAACTGCCGTACAAGCAAGCAGGATAAGGCGACCATTGCCGTAAGCTTTGAGGTAGGCAGCAAAGAGGAGCTGGCGTCTCTTGTAGAAAAAATCCGCCAGGTGGAAAGTGTGATCGATGTGGAGCGTACCACAGGCTGATCAGTCATAAAAATACAGGGACAGAGAAAGAGGGGACCGATATGAAAAACTCAGAGCTTCAGACATGCGTTCTTGGTTCTGTATCAACGAACTGCTATCTGCTGAAAAACAAAAACACAGGGGAGCTTCTGATCGTGGATCCGGCGGATCATGCACGGAAATCTTTTCCAGAATAAGGGAAATGCAGGCGAAGCCTGCTGCAATTCTTTTAACCCATGGTCATTATGACCACATTCTTGCAGTGGAGGACGTAAAAAAAGAATACCAGATTCCGGTTTATGCCTGTGAAAAAGAAGCAGGGACTCTTCTGGATCCTTCCGCAAATCTGTCCGGATACGGAAACCGCTCCTGTTCCCTGAAGGCAGATATACTTCTTGAAGACCTTCAGGCTTTTGAGGCGGCGGGCTTTTCCGTTCAGATGCTTCACACACCCGGACACACTCCGGGAAGCTGCTGCTATTATCTGAAGGATGAAGGAATCCTGTTCAGCGGGGATACGCTGTTTTATGGTTCTGTGGGAAGAACCGATTTTCCGGGAGGAAGCACGGCTCAAATTGTGGAAAGCCTTCACAGACTTACAGATTCTCTTCCTGAGGAAACAGAAGTTTATCCCGGACACGATATTTCAACCACTATCGGTTATGAAAAGAGGTACAATCCATTTGTATAAGATCAGTATTCTGTTTGACAACAGAGAATTTGAACATGATATTTATGAGCTGATCCGAGCCTTTTACCCGGAGGCTGAAATTGCAGTTTCCTATGAAGAGGAAGACGGGGCAAATACAGCGGATCTTCTGTTCCGGGTGGAAAAGCAGGAGCAGAGTTTTATAATCCGGTATCAAAATGAAAGCAATACCGGGGTGACAAGTGCAGAGATCATAAAGGGGCACTCTTCGGATGATGCCCCTCTTTCCTGTACGGAAGAAAAAGATGCAGCCAGACAGCAGCGCAAGGAGCAGAAGGATGTTCTGAAATACTCATTATATAAACTTCTGACAAAGCTTACAGGAAAGACCCTTCCATGGGGAAATCTTACAGGGATCCGGCCGGCAAAGCTTGCCATGGCAATGATTGAAGCCGGAATGAAAAATTCAGAGATTGCAGAAGAAATGCGGAAACGTTATCTGGTAAGTCCTGAAAAAACAGCTCTTGCCATTACCATTGCCAACCGGGAAAGAGAAATTCTGAAAGATATTGATTATGAAAACGGATACAGCCTTTATGTGGGGATTCCTTTCTGTCCGAGTATCTGTCTTTACTGTTCTTTCAGCTCCTATCCTCTGAAGCAGTGGAAGGACAGAGTGGAGCTTTATCTGGATGCGCTCTGTAAGGAAATCCGGGAAGTTTCTTCTATTATGAAGAAAAAAGGACGTAAGCTGGATACGGTTTATATTGGCGGCGGAACGCCGACTACCCTGGAGCCGGATCAGCTTCAGAGACTTCTGGATACCCTGACGGAACATTTTGACTGCAGAAACCTGGCTGAGTTTACCATTGAAGCAGGAAGACCGGACAGCATTACCAGAGAAAAGCTTCAGGTGATCCGGAAATATCCGGTAAGCAGGATTTCCGTGAATCCTCAGACTATGAATCAGGAGACTCTGGAGATTATCGGAAGACGCCATACTGCGGAGGAGACAAGGCAGGCCTTTTATCTTGCACGGGAATGTGGTTTTGACAATATCAATATGGATCTGATCGTTGGACTTCCGGGCGAAGATCTGAAAAAGGTACAGTATACCCTGGATGAAATTAAAAGGATGGCTCCGGACAGTATTACGGTTCATTCTCTTGCGGTAAAAAGGGCGGCAAGGCTGAATATTTTTAAAGATAAATATCAGGAAATGACCTTTGAAAATAATCAGGAAATCATGGAAATGACCATGAAAACAGCCTGCGAAATGGGAATGGGTCCTTATTATCTGTACAGACAGAAAAATATGAAGGGCAATTTTGAAAATGTAGGTTATGCAGAGGTTGACAAAGCCGGGATTTACAATATACTAATTATGGAAGAGAAACAGCCCATTATTGCACTGGGAGCAGGCGGATCTTCAAAGCTGGTATTTGATCATGGAGCGAGGATCGAGCGTGTGGAGAATGTGAAGGATGTAAGGAATTATATTACCCGTATTGATGAAATGATTGAAAGAAAACGGGTGGCTGTTGACCGATGCCTTTAAGGACAGGAGGTGTGCAGATTGAGTGCGGCGCAGGCAGACGCAGAAAAGACAGCAGACAGAATACTGGATTTTGACCTTTCAGCAGAGCTGAATCATGGGATTGTTGTCAGCAACCTTGCGTATGAGGTGGCTTCCGAGCTGGGGCTGGAGCAGGAGAGCCGTTATGAGCTTGCTGTTGCGGGAATGCTTCACGATATCGGCAAGCTGAAGCTGACAGAATACATCAACGGACGCGAAAGGGATCCTCTTCTGATCGAGGAGCTAAAATATGTGCGTATGCATTCTACTCTGGGCTATGAGGAATTAAAAGACCAGGGGTATTCAGAGTTTGTTCTGGAAAGTATTCTCTATCATCATGAGAATTATGACGGAACCGGATATCCCGATAATCTCATTGGAGATCAGATCCCCATTGGAGCCAGGATCTTGAGAGTGTGCGATGTATTTGCAGCGCTTACATCTGACAGGCCATACAGGACTGCGTTTGATGTTGCAACTGTAATGGAGCTTATGATCGATGAGATCAAAAATTTTGATATGGAAGTTTTTCTTGCATTTCAGAGAATTATACATAATAAATAACAGGAGGCAGGCATGGCATTAAAGAAAAAACCAGTAACCGGTATGAAGGATATTTTACCGAAGGAAATGGAAATCCGAAACTATGTAATGAATATGATCCGGGAAACCTATGGGAAATTCGGATTTTCTTCTATTGAAACTCCCTGTGTGGAGCATATTGAAAACCTCAGCAGCAAGCAGGGCGGCGAAAATGAGAAACTGATTTTTAAGATCCTGAAAAGAGGAGAAAAGCTGAAGCTGGAAAGCGCAAAGGAGGAAGCGGATCTTGTGGATTCCGGACTTCGCTATGATCTGACAGTGCCTCTTTCCAGATATTATTCCAATCATGCCAATGAGCTTCCTGCTCCTTTTAAGGCGCTGCAGATGGGAAATGTATGGAGAGCAGACCGCCCTCAGAGAGGCCGTTTCCGTCAGTTTATGCAGTGTGATATTGATATTTTAGGAGAGCCTACTTATCTGGCTGAAATTGAGCTTGTGCTGGCAACCACAACACTTCTGGGCAAACTGGATTTTCATAATTTTACCATCAGGATCAATGACCGTAAAATTCTGAAGGCAATGGCTCAGTACAGCGGATTCCCGGCAGAAAGCTTTGATACCGTGTTTATTATCCTTGACAAAATGGACAAGATCGGTCTTGAGGGAGTTTCCGAAGAGCTGGAAAAAGAAGGCTTTGCAAGAGAAAGCATTGACACGTATCTTGGCATGTTCCGTGAGATCACCTCTGATATCCAGGGTGTGCGCTACATTAAAGAAAAGCTGAAGGATGTTCTTGATCCAAAGGTTGCAGAGGATCTGGAAACCATTATCGCTTCTGTGGACGCGGTAAAGAGCGCGGACTTTAAGATTTCCTTTGACCCTACGTTGGTGCGGGGAATGTCCTATTATACAGGTCCGATCTTTGAGATCGCAATGGATGAATTCGGCGGTTCTGTAGGCGGCGGCGGACGTTATGACGAGATGATCGGCAAATTTACAGGACAGAACACAAGCGCCTGCGGATTTTCTATTGGATTTGAAAGAATTGTCATGCTGCTTCTGGAAAGAGGCTATGAGGTTCCGGGAACCGGCGAAAAGAAGGCGTATCTCATTGAAAAGAACATGCCTGCAGACAAGCTTCTGACAATTCTGAAGCAGGCTGAAGAGGAAAGAAGAAATGGAACTCAGGTAACCATTTCTATTATGAAGAAAAATAAAAAATTCCAGAAAGAACAGATGATGACAGAAGGCTATACTGAATTCGTTGAGTTTTTCAGGGATAAATTATAAAAAGGAGTAAGATCATGGCTGAAAGTATGAAGGGACTGCACAGAACCTGCCGCTGTGCGGAAGTAACAAAAGAGATGACAGGCAGCAGAGCGACTCTGATGGGATGGGTGCAGAAAGCCAGAAACAAAGGCGGACTTGTATTTGTTGATCTGAGAGACCGTTCCGGAATCATGCAGGTGATTTTTGAAAACGGAAGTATTGATGAAGAAGGTTTTGAGAAAGCCGGAAAGCTGAGAAGTGAATTTGTGATCGCAGTTACCGGTATTGTAGAAAAACGAGGCGGGGCCGTAAATGAAAACCTTGCCACAGGAGAGCTGGAGCTTCGTGCCAATGAGCTTCGTGTACTTTCCGAGTCAGAGGTTCCTCCTTTCCCAATAGAGGAAAACAGCAAAACAAAGGATGAGATCCGTTTAAAATACCGTTATCTGGATCTGAGAAGACCGGATATCCAGAGAAATCTTATGATGAAAAGCCAGGTTGCCACTCTCACCAGAAAATTCTTTGCAGAAGAAGGTTTCCTGGAGGTGGAGACTCCGATCCTTGGAAAGAGTACACCGGAAGGCGCCAGAGATTACCTGGTTCCGTCCAGAGTTCATCCGGGCAGCTTTTACGGACTGCCGCAGTCTCCGCAGCTTTACAAGCAGCTTCTTATGTGTTCCGGATATGACCGTTATATCCAGATCGCGCGCTGCTTCCGTGATGAAGATCTCCGTGCGGACCGTCAGCCGGAGTTTACCCAGATCGATATGGAGCTGTCCTTTGTGGATGTAGACGATGTCATTGATGTAAATGAAAGATATCTTGCATATCTGTTTAAAGAGGTTCTGGATGTGGATGTTCAGCTTCCGATCCAGCGTATCACCTGGCAGGAGGCCATGGACCGTTTTGGCTCTGACAAGCCGGACATGCGTTTCGGAATGGAGCTTCATGATGTCAGCGAAACAGTAAAGGACTGTGAGTTTGTGGTATTTAAGGGCGCTCTTGAAGCAGGCGGAACTGTCCGCGGAATCAACGCAGAGGGACAGGGATCCATGCCCAGAAGAAAATCGACAAGCTTGTGGAATTTGCAAAGGGATATGGCGCAAAAGGTCTCGCCTATATTGCTATTGCAGAAGACGGATCAAGAAAGTCCTCTTTTGCCAAATTCATGAAGGAAGAAGAGATGGACGCTCTTGTTCAGGCGATGGAAGGAAAGCCGGGAGACCTGCTCTTTTGCCGCTGATAAGAACAAAGTAGTTTATGATGTGCTTGGCGCTCTCCGTGTGGAGCTTGCAAAAGCAGATGGAGCTTCTGGATAAGAACGAGTATCGTTTTGTGTGGGTAAC
>ENA-OQAB01000903-OQAB01000903.1-human-gut-metagenome-genome-assembly--contig:-NODE-903-length-14880-cov-3.605707_pt1 | contig 14880 bp, 9 predicted proteins | sample MGYA00242490_ERZ504517 | MGnify/ENA primary metagenome ERZ504517 (study PRJEB26092, sample SAMD00036298) | human gut metagenome | host: Homo sapiens | study: EMG produced TPA metagenomics assembly of...
GGTCATGTTCTCCTTATATTTGATTACTGTTCCGCACACCGGCAAACAGACCGCCGCTCTTTCAGAGAAACAGGAAACTCATATGTTACATCACATCCCGGCTCTTTTATCAGCCGAAGAATAGCCTCTGCCGCACGGCTTCCCAGTTCTTCCATGGGATGACCTATACTTGTCAGGGGAACCGGATTCAGTTTTGCCAGTTCGGAATTATCAATACCGATTATTGAAATATCCTCCGGGATTTTTTTTCCTGTTTTTAAAAGGCATCTTGTCAGTTCATGCGCTACTTCATCATTGTAGCAGACGCAGGCCGTACATCCGGAAAGCCGGTATTTCAGTTTTTCCATGATCCTGGAAAAATCTTTCATTTCCAGTGTATCGATCCACGTCACTCTGCTTTCCTCCACTTCAATCCCTGCATGGCCCAGCGCTTTCAGATAGCCGAGATAACGTCTTCTTCCCTGACCATCGTCTGTTTTAAAAATTCCTCCGATCCTGGTGTGACCTTTTTCAATCAGATACTCTGTTGCAGCTCTGCCTGCCTGTACATCATTCATACTGATATGAGGAATATCCAGATTTTCATAGAAACTGTTGAAAAACAGAATTGGAATTCCTCTTGCCAAAAGTCTTCGATAAAACTTCAGGTTCGGATTGGGAAGACCGCTCATAACCGGTTCTGCGATCAGCGGATCACGGCTTCCCTCATCCAGCATTCGTTCCAGAAGTCTCCGCTCTGTTTCAATGCGGTTGCCCGTAAACATAATGCGCGCACTGTAGCCTTCCTTTTCCAGTCGTTCTACCATCGGCTGCAGGATTCTGGGAAAAATATATCCATCCACATAGGTGGTCAGAATATCCACTGTATGAGACAGCATCTTCTTTTCTTCCTGCTCTGCCTGTTCATCCCGCACAAAGGTTCCGCTTCCCTGAATACGTGTCAGTATCCCCTGCTGCTCCAGAAGGCCAAGTGCATGGCGTACCGTCTGACGGCTAATACCAAACGTACGGCTGATATCATTTTCTGATTCGATCTGATCTCCCCGGTTCAGCTCTCCGGTTGCTATTCTGTTTTGAATCCATTCCGTCACCTGACGGTACTTAGCAATACCCATATTTTATACCAGATTAATTCTTTTTCTTCTTTGTTGTTACGTCAAGTACAACTGCTCCCAGAAGTACCGCACCTTTTACAACCTTCTGAAGGTCTGTTGACATACCGCACATGGACATACCGTTGTTCAAAACACCCATTACCAGAGCACCGACAACAGCGCCGATGATCGTACCAACTCCGCCGGATGCAGCAGCGCCGCCGATATAACAGGAAGCAATCGCATCCATTTCAATACCATCGCCCATTTTCGGGTTTGCGCCGCCCTGACGTGCGGATAATACGATACCTGCAAGAGCTGCAAGAACGCCCATATTTACATATACCCAGAAAAATACATGTCTTGTGTTGATACCGGAAAGTCTTGCTGCCTTTGCGTTTCCTCCCATTGCATAAATCTGACGGCCTGCAACGGTTCTGCTTGTAATAAAATGATATACTGCAACTACAACACCAAGAACGATCAGCTGAATCGGAATACCGTTATACTGTCCCAGTTTTATAAAGAAGAACCATACGATCAGAAGGATCACAACATCTTTTACTGCCATCTGCCATGGAACAATATTGGCAAATCCATATTTGTTATTTGTTTTAATCGTGTTCAGCTCAGTAAGAATAAGACACACGGTAACAACAGCGGCCACACCCACACATACCAGGTCCAGCGTTCCTCCTGCAAAGTCGATCTTGATCGTTGGAAGGAATCCTGTTCCGATAAACGCATAATCCTGAGGAAGAGGACCTACAGTAAGAGATTTTAAAAGTGTATATGTAAGACCACGGCCCATAAGCATTGTAGCCAGAGTTACTACAAACGGAGGGATGTCCAGATATGCAATAAAGAATCCGGAAAAAACACCAACTCCAAGTCCGATGGCAATAGCTACCAGCCATGCAAGAGCTACCGGCCACTGCTGCTCTACAACAAGCTTTGCAGCACATGCAGCGCCAAGAGCTACTACTGAGCCAACACCCAGATCGATATATCCGGTCAGTACGCACAAAAGCATACCGGTTGCAAGGATGATAATGTAACCATTCTGCATGATCAGGTTGTTAATATTGGTAGGGGTGGCGTTTGCTCCGCCTGTAAGTACGTAAAAAATAGCAAAAATTACAACAAGTGCTACAATCATTCCAAGGGATTTCAAATCCAGATTTATATATTTTTTTCTTAGTATCTGTTCCCATTACTCTTCTCCTTTCGCATTACTGTCCATAATGCACTTCATGATACTTTCCTGACTAAGTTCAGCGTGACTGAGTTCTCCTGCTATACGGCCTTCATTAATAATGTACGCCCGGTCACAGGTTCCTATAATTTCCTGCATTTCAGAAGAAATTACGATCACAGCCTTACCGGCGCGGGCCATATCATTGATAGCGCAGTAAATTTCATATTTTGCGCCCACATCAATGCCTCGGGTCGGCTCGTCCAGGATCAGAACATCCGGCTGCGTCATCATCCATTTTGCCAGAACAACCTTCTGCTGATTTCCTCCTGACAGAGAACCCACTGTCTGATGAATAGAAGTTGCTTTTACATTGATTTTTTTCTTGTATTCCTCTGCTTCCAGATTTTCCTTCCGTTCATTGACAATGGCTCCGTTGGAATAGTAATTGCGTAATGCGGCCATAGTCATGTTTGTTTTGATATCGTCGATCAGTACCAGTCCGTAAGTTTTCCGGTCCTCTGAAGTATACGCGATCTTATTATTGATGGCATCCTTCACTGTTTTTGTACTGACCTTTTTTCCGTGCATATATACTTCTCCGGAAATTTTCTGACCATAGGAATGACCGAATAAACTCATGGCAAATTCTGTTCGCCCTGCTCCCATCAGTCCTGCAAGTCCCACTACCTCGCCTGCCCGGACTTTGATATTGATATTTTTGAGGATCTGCATCTCCGGGATTTCCGGATGATAGGCATTCCAGTTTTTCACCTCAAGGACCACATCACCGACAGGACAATTATCACGAACCGGATAGCGGTTATTCATCTCACGTCCGACCATTCCCTTAATGATCCTGTCCTCTGTCCACTCGTCCACACCCTTTTTCAGGGTTTCAATAGTCTTTCCGTCTCGAATGATCGTAATGGCATCTGCAACGTAGCTGATCTCATTCAGCTTATGGGAAATAATAATACAGGTAACGCCTTTTTTCTTCAGCTCCAGCATAATTTCCAGAAGCTGTGCGGATTCTTCATCATTAAGAGCTGCTGTAGGCTCGTCCAATATCAGAAGATCAACATTTTTGCCATTGCCTTGGCAATCTCGATCAGCTGCTGCTTTCCTACGCCCAGAGTATTCACCGGGGCATTGAGGTTTTCATTTTCCAGGCCCACATGAGCCAGGGCCTCCTTTGCCTCTCCTCTGGTCTTTGTCCAGTCGATCACGCCTTTCATGGAAACACGTTCGTTTCCCATAAAAACATTTTCCGCTATAGATAAGTATGGGCTTAACGCAAGTTCCTGATGAATAATAACAATTCCCTTATTCTCACTGTCCTTGATCTTGTGGAACTTACAGGTCTCGCCTTTGTAAATAATGTCTCCCTCGTATGAACCATAAGGATATACGCCGGAAAGAACATTCATCAGGGTCGATTTTGCCGGCTCCGTTCTCACCACATAACGCATGAATTTCTCCCTTCTTGACCTGAAGGTTTACATCGTCCAGAGCTTTTACACCGGAAAATGCTTTTGTTATGTGTTTCATTTCCAAAATAACTTCAGACATGTCTTTCCCTCTCTCCTTTTCTGCTTTTTATGAAAAGAGACGGCAGATTCTTCCGCCGCCTCTCTCAGTTTCACATTCAGCTTAACTCATTATTTTAACTGATCTTCTGTATAGTATCCGCCATCGATCAGAACTTCTTTATAGTTGAACTGATCTACTGCAACCGGTGTGCACATATAGGTCGGAACTACCATTTTTCCGTTATCATACTGCTCAGTATCGTTGATTTCCGGCTCTTCGCCCTTCAGAACAGCATCTACCATAGTAACTGCTTTTTCAGCAAGGAGACGGGTATCTTTGTAAATAGACATTGTCTGTGTTCCGTCGATGATGTTTTTGGTAGCCATAACTTCTGCATCCTGTCCTGTGATCAGCGGCCAGTTTTCTTCTGTGTATCCTGCACCCAGAAGAGCAGCTTTGATTCCATATGCAAATCCGTCAAATGCGGAGCATGCAATATCAAGATCTTCATCTGCATAATTTGCTGTCAGAATGTTCTCGCAGTTTGCCTGAGCTGTTTCCTGAGACCATCTGAGGATACATGTATCTTCAAAAGATGTTCTGCCGGATTTACATACAAGTGTTCCGTCATCCAGATACTCCTGAAGAACTTCCATAATACCGTTGTACAGGAAAAGTGCATTGTTGTCATCCGGTGATCCCATAAAGAACTCGATTGTGTAGGACTCTCCTGCTTCACGGGCTGCGTCCAGATCTTTGGTATCCTTAATATAATTACCGATAACAGTACCAACGCCTTTATTGTCAAAGGTTGCATAATAAGAAACCGCATCAGTATCCATAAGGAGACGGTCATAAGCAATGATAGGAATGCCTGCTTCTTTTGCCTGTGCCTCTGCATTTACAAGCACACCGGAGTCAATTGCCGCAATAACAAGACAGTCAACGCCCTTGCCCACATAGTTCTCAAGCTGAGATACCTGCATTGCCGTATCGTCTTCTGCGTACTGAAGCTCTACCTTGTAGCCTTTTTCTTCAAGCTGTTTCTTCATGTTCGCGCCATCGTTGATCCATCTCTCTGATGACTGAGTCGGCATCAGGATACCAACTGTTTTCTGCTCTTCTGCTGATACTGTGGTAGCGGAAGCTGCTCCCATGGAACATACCATTGCTGCTGCAAGTGCTGTACTGACTAACTTTCTGTTCATTTCTTTTCCTCCCTGTCCATTTCTGTACAAGTCGTCTGTAACTTGTACGGTTTTTGTGTCACATCCTGTACAATAGCATTGTTGTTTTTTGTATGTTTTGTACAGCATGCATCACTTGTTACGTTTAACTATGAGCATAGTGTATACCTCTCCCCGTATATTTGTCAAGTATTATTTAGATATATCTGTGATTTATGTGTATTTTGCATATAAACTTGTATGTACATTTGGTACTTTTGCCAGTCACTCGCTTATACATCTTTTCCATTTAACTGGCAGAAAAAAACAGGCTGGCAAATACCATCACCCAAAGTAGTTTGGAATGCATTTTGGCCAAAGTACCGGAAACAAAGTACACAGTAACTGAAATCCGGAGTATTGCCATAATATCCCTGATCTGTACTTGATTTTTAAAAGATCAAAAATTATAATCAGGAATACAGATGTCAAAAATCACCATATATGATATGATTAAGTAACTGTTCACAGTCCACTGCTGTAAGCCTAATGAACTGTGGCATGATTCACATACAAAATGACGTAATCCACACCAGGAGGTTATTTATGGAAGATTTATCCAGAATTGAGGTTCTTCCCCAGGCTTTTCTTGCCCGGATGAGGGAAATGCTTGGAGACGAATATGAAGAATTTTTAGAAAGCTATAAAAAGCCCCGTACCTACGGGCTTCGTGTCAATACATCAAAAATCACCTGCGAAGAATTTGAAAAGCTTGTTCCGTTTCCGGTAACAAGGATTCCCTGGACAGAAAACGGATATTTTTATTCTGAAGATGTCCGCCCTTCCAGATGCCCTATGTATCAGGCAGGGCTTTATTACCTTCAGGAGCCCAGCGCCATGACCCCGGCAGCCTGTCTCCCGGTAAATCCCGGAGAATCTGTTCTTGATCTCTGTGCTGCTCCCGGCGGCAAGGCCACAGCTCTTGGCGCAGCGCTGAAGGGGCAGGGACTTCTGATCGCCAATGATATCAGCACTTCAAGAGCCAGGGCGCTGCTTCGCAATCTGGAGCTTTTCGGCATTTCCAACAGCTTTGTCACAAATGAAACGCCAGCCCGCCTTGCAGAGCAGTTTCCGGAATTTTTCCACAAGATTCTTCTGGACGCTCCCTGTTCAGGAGAGGGAATGTTCCGAAAAGAAGAAGCTCTGGCAAAGGACTGGACCCCTGAAAAATCTCATGAATTAGCCAGAATACAAAGGGAACTGATTCTTCAGTCTGCAGATATGCTCCGTCCCGGCGGACTTCTTCTTTATTCTACCTGTACCTTTGCCCCGGAGGAGGATGAGGGAACCATTTCCTACCTTCTGGAACAAAGAGAGGATATGGAGCTTCTGGAGCTTCCTGCGTATGAAGGATTTTCTCCGGGAGTACCGGAATGGGGAAATGGAAATGAGAATCTCAGAAAATGTGTACGCATTTTCCCACACAAAATGAACGGCGAGGGACATTTTCTGGCTCTTATGAAAAAACAGGGACAGCCAGATATGGTTCAGCAGCCATCTTCTGTCCGCCCGGATGCCAACACCAGAAAATGGCTGGAGCTTTTCCTTGAGGAAATCGGTTTACAGACCTTGGGTGGAAAAGCCTTTGACTGGAACCGGGTGGAGACAAGAGGAGACAAGGTCTATTATCTCCCTCCTGTAAACACCGGATTTCGCGGACTTACCTTTCTCCGCAACGGCCTGTATCTGGGCGATCTGAAAAAGAACCGTTTTGAGCCCTCTCAGCCTTTTGCTTTGGCTCTTTATAAAAATGATGTGAAGGCTGTGATCTCTCTTCCTGTGGCCGATTCCCGTCTGACCCGGTATTTAAAGGGAGAAACTCTTCTCATTGAAGAAGGTGAAGCCCGCGGCAAAAAAAGGCTGGCATCTTCTCTGTGCAGAGGGATACCCACTTGGCTTTGGCAAGCTGGTAAACGGTACTCTGAAAAACAAATATCCTGCAGGCTGGAGAGTCTGAGTAAAAAAATCCCCGGGCAGAGCTTACTCTGTCCGAGGATTTTTCTATAATATTCATAAATGACTACCTGTTTTTATTCGCCTGTCAGGAAGTGGACGGCAGATCTTTTACCGGAATTTCTTTTTGAAGGGTAAAGGAATAAATAATCTTTTCTTTTACTTTTTTCTTCAAAAGTCTTTCCAGAGCCTGAGCATAATCGTCAAGCTGTGTACGGTAACGTTCTTCCAGTATCTTCTCTTCGCCCGGAAGAATCCGGTCTGTCTTGTAATCCACAAGAACCAAGTTCACCGTCTTCCTCAAAATATGCAATCAATTAATACCCTGAACAAGAATTTTTCTCCTCCTTGTCCAGGAATCATTCATCTCTGAGGCCTGCACAGATATCACAAAGGGCTGCTCGCGGAAAAGTTTTTGTTCCTGAGAAGCTTTTTTCATTCTCTGGCCCAGATCTGAGCGAACAAAGCTCAGAATATCCTTTATATAAATACATTCTGCTTCTTCCGGACTCATTTTTCCCATTTCTTCCAGCCTGCTGATCTGCTTTCTGATTCCCTCAAAGGAATTATCTCCTGTATAATCCAGACATTCCATAACCTGATGATAGGCAGTTCCCTTTGCCGCTCCCCGGACAGTCTGCTCTTCTGCTGCAAACCGTGGAACCAGCGGTACAAATTCCTTCTGAAAAAAGACAGTCTCTTCCTGTTCCTCATCCTGCCAGCTTCTTTTTTTCAGCTCAGATACGCTTACTTTTACCGGCATCTCTGCCAGATAATAACAGGGATACTGAAACTCAAACCGTTCTTCCAGAGTCTGCCGGATTTCCTGGTCATACACTTTTTCACAGTCCCAGTTTTTCATCACCTGCTCACGTATCTGCAAGTCTGTCATATCCACGATTTGATCCTGAATAAGATCTGATGCCGTAATTTTTCTTATTTTGAACTCTGCTCTGTCATCTCTGCACTCCTGTACGCTTCCTGCCGGAATACCATAATCCAGGTAAAGATTTCTCATTGCACTGTGGCCTGCAAGAGCCGGAAGTATCACATCCCAGAAATCTCTTGCTCCGGACCGGATTCCTCCGGGCAGCAATAGCTCCTTTTCATTTCTTCCATAGGAAATCCGCGCCAGAGTTTCCTCCAGCTTTGCTATGGTGCCTGTAATATAAAGCTTTTCTTTTGCGCGGGTAAGGGCAACATAGAGAACTCTCAGTTCTTCGCCCAGACTTTCTCTTTTCAGTTCTCTGCGGATAATCTGTTTGTGAAGAGTAGGCGCGATCAGCCTTTTTTCCGGAAGTATGGCATCAGCTCCAAATCCCAGCTCCGGATGGATCAGAAGCCGGGCGTTTATATCCTGAAAATTAAACTGTTTTCCCATTCCTGCTGCAAACACCACAGGAAATTCCAGTCCCTTGCTTTTATGGACCGTCATGATCTGTACTGCTCCGCTGCCGGCGTCTGTCACATTGACTTCTCCAAAATCCACCTCATACTTCTGAAGGCTCTCAATATATCTGACAAAATTAAACAGTCCACGGTAGCTGGTTTTTTCATAATCCATTGCTTTTTCCACCAGCATCCGAAGGTTGGCTCCTCTCTGATTTCCGCCGGGAAGAGCTCTTACATACGTTTCGTAGCCTGTTGCTTTCAGAATATACAGGATCAGCTGATGAACCGGTGTATAAGCTGCCATATCACGAATTTCCTGAAGCTGCCTGTGAAATTTTTTCAGTTTGTTCCTGAGGTTTCTTTTTTCCTGCTCTTCACAATTCTCTGCTTCCCCTTCCTCCCCGGGCTCTTTTTCAATAAAAGCGCAGAGGCTTTCGTACAAAAGCCCTTCCGGACTTTCCAGACGGATCAGAGACAGATCCTGAGCTGTACAGCCCACCAACGGAGAATGCAGCACACCTGTAAGAGGAATATCCTGCAGAGGGTTGTCACAGACTCTCAGATAGTTCAAAAGAGTTACTACCTCCTGTGCAGAAAAATATCCGGTTCTGGATGCCGTATACGCCGGAATCCCATTTGATTCCAGCACCTCCCGGAAGGTGTCTGCCCATCCGTAGGCTGAACGGAGCAGGATCACGATATCGCCATACTCCAATGGCCTGTAGGTTCCGGTTTCTTTGTCAAGAATCTGCTCCCTGCCTGTAATTCTGTTGATCTCCGCGGCAATGGCAAGGGCTTCCAGCTCCTGGGGCGTCTGCCCGGAATCTTCATCCTGAAGCTCTTCACTGTCTTTTTCCACCAGAAGCACTTCCGTTTTCAGAAACTCTCCACCCTCAGGGAAATCCGCTCCGGGATAAAGAGCGTTGTTGTCATCATAGGTAATGCCTCCCAGATCTTCTCCCATGATCCTGCGGAAAATATAATTCACACTTTCCAGAACCTGAGCGCGGCTGCGGAAATTTTTGTGAAGCTCAATCTTCTGTTCCCGGCTGTCTTCTGTGGAATAGGTCTTATATTTTTCCATAAAAAGCTCAGGTCTTGCCAGTCGGAAACGATAAATACTCTGCTTCACATCTCCTACCATAAAAATGTTCTTTCTGTCCTGAGCCCATCCGGAAACCATGGTGGTGATCATCTCCTGAACAAGATTGCTGTCCTGGTATTCATCAACCATGACCTCCTCATATTTTTCAGAAAGCTCTCTGGCTGCCTGGCTTGGATTTCCCTCCTCATCCATGAGAATGTTAAGGGCAAAATGCTCCATGTCTGTAAAGTCCAGAATAATTTTTTTTCCCCGCTTTTTTCTGAGAAAATTTTTTCCCTGAAACCCACAGGTAAGCTTTACAAGGCTCTCCACCGGACTTCTGCAGCAGTAAAGAAGCTCCAGTAATTCATCCTCACTCCAGCAGAAATATCTGGCAGAAAGCTCTTTGATAATATCTTTTTCTTCCTCTCTGAAGGTTTTTGCCCGAATTTTTTTATCCTCATCCTGTTCAGGAATCTTTTTTGCAGAAAGCCGCGCAAAAGAGGGCTTTTTCAAAATGCTCTGCAGTTTTGTCATAATCCTTTTGTTCTGCAGCCTGCTTTATCTGTCCAATTAACAGAAGATCACTGTCCAGAGCCGCCTCATACTGCCAGGGACCCTCCGGCGATTCACATACTGCCCTTGCCTGGTCTGCAAGCCGTTCTGCTTCTTCCAGACGTTCTCCGGTTTCTTCCCACAAAAGAGTGATCCACCGGGCCTTTCGCAGTTCCTCTTTGTTGTCCACCCTGTAAACTTCCAAACACTGCTGAAGCCATTTTTCCGGAAACGGATGGCTGACAGAGGATTCATAAACCTTTTGTATCAGCTCCTTCAGTCCCTCATCTGTTTTTCCGGGAGAATAACATTCCACCAGTTCCAGAAACGCTTCATCTCTCTGCTCATAGGCTTCTTCCAGAAGCTCCTCAAGGATCTCTTCTCTTAAAAGCTTCAGCTCTCCCTCATCTGCTGTACGATATCCGGGATCCAGTCCGATCATATGAAAATAATTTTTGATAATATAGGAGCAAAAGCTGTCAATAGTAGTGATCTGGGCTGTGTGTATCAGAGTCATCTGCCTCTGAAGATGCTCGTTGTCCGGTTCCTCAAAAAGCGCCTGTTCCAGAGCCGCAGAAATACGCTCCTTCATTTCTCCGGCCGCCGCCCTTGTAAAAGTCATGATCAGAAGCCTGTCAATATCTACCGGATGCTCTTTATCCAGAATCTTACTGAGAATACGCTGTACAAGCACTGCTGTTTTACCAGAGCCTGCGGCTGCGGAAACCAGAATATTTCTGTTTCTCAGGGAAATTACTTTCTGCTGTTCTTCCGTCCATGTCACTGCCATATCAGCGTTCCTCCTCTTCCAGATGATTCCATATTTCCTGATCCGAAAACTGTTTCAGACGTCTGTACTCATAGCCTGGGATTTTCCGGTCAAAACCGCAGACACCCTGATAGGAGCAGTAGGTACAGGCCGTTCTTTTTCCCAGCTCATAGGGCGATACCTCCGTATCTCCGGAAAGAATCTCTCCACGGATATCTGAAATTTTTCTTTTTACATATTCATTCAGAAGACGGAACTGCTCCCTTGTGGCAACAGAGGAACCTTTTCGGAAGGAACCGTCCTTATTATAGGTTACTGGTAAAGAAACCAGACTTCTGTCCATTTTCTGGATCACCTCAGAATTTGCAGCCACAAGTCCGTTCATTTTCAATTCTTTCAGAAGCCCCGGCTGGATGCTGTCCATATCAGCCTGAATATTTTCCTGGATCATGGGATCTTTCACATTGTAATAAAAAATTCCTGCCGGCTGTATGTCACAGTCCGGGTGCTTTCTCTGTTCTGCATCCAGAGCGGCATCCATATATACCACAAGCTGAAGCTGAAGTCCATGATACAGGCTGACCAGGTCAAAGGAAGTGTTCCCCGACTTATAATCTATGATTTTTACATAGACCTTTTTGTCCTCTTTCAGCACGTCAAGACGGTCAATCCTTCCCCCTCCTATGGAAACCTCAAAGCCTTCGGGCAGAAATTCTCCCTGGCGAAGCTGCTCCTGAAGCGCCCATACAGTACGCTTCAGAATACGGGAGGTTCTCTCTATCATATACTGGTTTCTGGCACTGCTTTTTAATATTGTGTTTCCATAATCTGCCGCTACCTGGTTCAGACATTCTTCCACAATGCTGTCTCTTTCCTCCTCATCAAGCTCGCTCCACCTCAGTCCCTTTCGCTGGAGCTCTGCGGCAAATTTCTCCAGTGCCTGATGAATCACATTACCCATATCCATTGCGCGAAACTCATATTCTGCCCGCTCCGTGATCTCAAGACCATACCTTAAAAAATGGGCAAAGGCACAGGCTGCAAAGCGCTCCAGTCTGGTGGCGCTGTTCGGCGATACCTCCCCGTAAAGAGCCCTGGCAACACTGGCGCTGATTCTGTCTGCCGGCTTTCTCATAAATGCCGCGTCTGTCAGCTTTTTTGTAAGCTCCTGATATTCCGGACTTCTCAGATACCAGCTGTACAGTTCCTGAAACAGCGGTTCCTCATATTTATCCATATGGCTTCCAAGGATTTCCAGAAGATAATCCATGCCTGTAGAAGGTGTTTCCAGAAGCTCCAGAAAGCTTTCCGGCTCCTCTGCCCGCTCCGGGTGCAGCTGCGGATAAAGCCGTCTGACTGTATGGATTAGATAGGCCGGGCTTACCGCCTCCCCCTTCATGTTTGAATTTGCAAAAGAGAGGCAAAGGTGTTCTGACGGCTTGGTAAGATTCAGATATAAATAAAATCTCTGGATATTCATCAGTTCCTTTGGTCCGGGAGCCAGTTCCACTCCCTGGTCCGCAAAAAATTCCCTGTCCAGCTCTGTGAGGATTCCTCCGGACTCTGTGTTCTTTGGAATATTTCCTTCATTCACGCCTACAAAAAATAAGGCACGAGCATCCTTCAGACGGGTTCTCTCCATATCTCCCACAAGAACCTGATCCAGTCCCGGAGGAATTAAAGCTACTTTTGCCTGGCTCATTCCCGTTTCCAGAATCTGCCGGAATTCCTCCGGGGATACTGTTTCCTCCCCCAGAATTTCCGTCATTTTATCAAGAAGCTCCATGACGATCCCGTAAATCTGAGCATATTCCTTTTCCATTGCCCGATCACCCTTCCGGCAAAATACCTCTTCCTGCTCATAAAGTTTTTCCTGGATACGGCTTCTTACAATAAACTCATAAAGAAATCCGCAATATTCTTTTACTGTTTTCTTTTTTCCGGAAAATCCCCGGGCAAGCTCTTCTGTTTCCCGGACAAAACGCTCACGGATCTCATTCAGCTCCAAAATAGATTCCTCTTTCATTCCCCGATAAATCCGCACCCACTTTTCCTTCCATTTTTTGAATCCCCGGATTCCAAGGGCTACCACATAGTTTTCCAGCCAGTCTGTTTCCTGTCGTGTGATATCCGACATTCCGCATCGCAGATACCGGAACACACTTTCATAGGAAAATCCCTGCGCTGCCATTTCCAGAGCTGCCCTTACATACTCTACAAAAGGATTCATAAGAATGGAGTGCTTCTCATCAATAAAACAGGGAATTCCACTATTATCAAAGGCCTGTCTGGCCAGATTTCCATATTCCTCCAGATTGCCTGTGATCACAGCAATTTCTCCAAACCTGTACCCCTCTTTTCGTACAAGGCGAAGAATCCTTCTTGCAGTTTCTTCCATTTCCTTCAGCGGAGTTCCCGCAGAAAAAATACTGATTTCCTTTTGTTCCTGTTTATAAACCTGTCTGCGATACCGGAACAGATTTTTTTCCATAAAAGAAAGAGCAGGAGAATGGGCAAACCGTGACTTTTCACCGGCTTTTATCCACACAGGCTCTTCTGTTTCTTTTGTAAGCTCACAAAGTCCCCGTATCATTTTGTGGCTCATGTAAAAAAGCTGGTGGGATTTTTCTTTTCCCATAAAAGGTTCCTGTACATCCATAGTCACAGTCACCAAAACTTTACTGCACACAGCCAGAAGCTCTTTTACCACCTTCATCTGCACAGGAGTAAAACCAGTAAAGCCATCCAGAACAAGCACGCTGCCTCGAAGCTTCTCAGAAAAGACAATCTCTTTTGCCAGAACCTCCAGCACTTCTTCCGGTGTCATGTAATGTTCTCTCAGATAATCCCGAAATGCCTGATAAAGAACCGTCACATCCTGAAGCTTCATCTGAAGAAGAGCTCTGTCAGAAGCGTCCTCCTTCATTCTTTCCAGTTCCTGCTCTCCTACCTCATACTGCATAAATTCAGAGATCAGAGATTTTACCTCGTCCAGATATCCGGGCTTTTTCATCTGATTTTTCAGATAAACCAGATCTTTCTGATGCTTCTGGACCAACTTCTGAAGGACCATATTTTTCCCTGTCTCTTCCAGAATCTTTCTGGTATCTCCGCCTACCTCCTCAAAAACACGAAAGGCAAGGCGTTCAAAGCTGAGTACATCAATATTCAGGATTCCTCCGTCCGGATGCATTTCTACCAGTGTTTTTTGCGTCTGCATGGTAAACTGTTCCGGCACGATCACATAAAAAAGCTGTTCCGGATGCTCTCTGGCTTCCTGAATCACGCTTTGAAAAACTATGTAGGACTTTCCGGAACCGGAATTTCCAATAATAAACTGAAGCGGCATAATTTCCTCCATACGAAAACTTTAACTGCACATATTCCCATTGATGTTATACAACTGTTAAAATAAATGCGAAAATATACTTTCACAGTATCTCTTATATCCTGTTTCTGTATTGTAGCACATATGTTCGATAATTGCAATCATGCTAAAATATCATATCCATATGCTTAAATGAAACTTATACAGACAGCTGTAAATAGTAAATTTAAAAAATATACAAAAGTCATACACCTGAAGAAATTTTTCCAGATCAGTAAATATTGTGATCACGGGAAATCCATTTTCTTTTCATGAATTTGTCTTTATAAGCTGTACAGATAGAGCTTACCATGGAAATTTGATATTTGCTCATTTACAGGACTTAAATATTTTTAAATAGAAAAAAACCAGTACTTCTGTTCAGTACTGGTTAAGTTGCACATTCAAAACTACATACATGTTGACATTTGGAATCGTGTGACCAAGCTTTCGCTCGAATGCGGTCACCTCATGACTCCGTCATTCGGTGCCTTTTGCTTCGCAAATGTCCAGTCCAGTTAAGAACCACTCCTTCACAAGCAAGCTTGTTCCGTCCTGTTTCTTTCCTGTCCTGACCGCTTTCTCGCTTTTTGGTCAAGCCCTCGACCGATTAGTAGCAGTCAGCTCCATACGTTACCGCACTTCCACCTCTGCCCTATCTACCTCGTCGTCTTCAAGGGGTCTTACTTCTTTCGAATGGGATATCTCATCT
>ENA-OQAB01000906-OQAB01000906.1-human-gut-metagenome-genome-assembly--contig:-NODE-906-length-14873-cov-3.472060_pt1 | contig 14873 bp, 22 predicted proteins | sample MGYA00242490_ERZ504517 | MGnify/ENA primary metagenome ERZ504517 (study PRJEB26092, sample SAMD00036298) | human gut metagenome | host: Homo sapiens | study: EMG produced TPA metagenomics assembly of...
GATGTTCCCCTTCCCGTAACACGCATTCCCACATCCTCCCTGGTATCCAGATAAGCTGCGGTACGATGCATAGCCGCCACTTCTGTCAGATACACCACCCGCTCTTTTTTCCCCTTTTCCCACTACCGTACATTCCCCGGTTTCCAGATCCACATCTGTAATGTCCAGGCCTACCACCTCTGAAACCCGGCATCCGGTGATATAAAAATCCACCATGCCAGATCACGGATTATCTTTACAGGCAGCACGAAGTTTCTCCATCTCTACTGCACTGTACGGTTTTTCACGGTCTTCCGGTATTTGATCTGGGACAGGGCCGCGCATGGGTTCCTCCCGATTACCCCTTCCGCTGCCAGCCAGGTAAAAAGCTGCTGTAACATCTGCGCATTCCATCCAGTGTCCGGTTTCCTGTTTTTCCCTGCTGTCTCCGTAAAGACAGGTAGAACCGAAGATCATAGGTCGTGATGTCCCGGAGCGGTTTCCGGAAGAAACGGAGCATCCTCGTATTCTCTTCATAATACCTGTGCAGTGTAGAAGGGGCTTTTCCCTCCAGACGCTTTGTGGCAATATACCTTTTCAGCTGTCCTTCCGCACTTGTGTCCGGTATATCCACTTCCGTACATCGTTCCTGTATCTCGTACTGATTCAGCTCCATTATGAGTATGTCCTGTACTAGATCCAGTACATCTCCCGGAACTTTTGCCTGCAACGTTTCTGTGATTTCCTGTATAATACGTTCTCTGATATCCATATGTCCACCTCCAATCTCATTATAAACTGGAAGTGGGCAAAACATGAATTGGTATTACTGACATTCGTACCGGATATTTACAAACAGCCGGTCCCCTATGGCAATGGTATAAGACTGGCTGTTGATGCACAGGACATCCTGATTCTGCTCAATGGAAACTATCAGGACTTTCCTGTAAGCTGTGAAACCGCGAAATCCATAGGAAGTACGGAATGCCTTGCAGCCGGGAAGGGTACAGATCCTGTATTTTACTGTTCTTTCCAAACGTAGTGTCTACTTTTAATCCGGCATTCAGGGTCACTTCTTTGCCGCGCTTTATGGTTCTTACCCATGTATCTGAATCGTTTGGTGACACAAATTTGTTCTGCGGGTCAAAATCCGCATATTCCACACTGGTATTTGTGTTTAGTTGATCCAGTTCGTCCTGGATCAGCTTCCCCTGACGGGCATCCAGCCCGAACCCTTCTTCCGTGGTTGTCCGGTTATTGACAAACAGCAGGGTCCTCAGCTTTTTCATGAGATTCCCCCATTTTATTTTTTTGATGATATTCCCTCCGGATGCCCCGAACAGAAACACATCGGCATCCGCCGGTTCCACATTTTCACCCAGATCTTCTATTTTTTTTGTTGTAATCTCTTCTGCCATATTATTCCTCCGTTTCTATGATCGATCCATCTGCATCTGCGACCGGAAGTTTATCCCAGTCTGCCAATACCAACGCTCCCTCCGGGATCCACAATCCCATTCCGTCTGTATCTGTAATCAGGCTTCCGTCATGATCCGCCAGGGCGCTCACACGGTCCCCGATCTCCACGCTTATGGTAAAGGCCTCCCCTGCAACCGCCGGATCCGGCCTTAATTCTACGCTTCTTATGAATATATTTGCTGCCATATCAGTTCACCCTCAGCCGGATCACATCCACCCAGATCTCATCTGCCACCTCATAAATATACTTAAACCGGTATTTTGCAGCCATTTCCGGCTGGATCAGGGCATCCAGGGTATGCCCGCTGACCGTGCATTCCCCTTCTGCTTCCAGGACTACTTCCCCCTTCTCCCAGTCCTCCCGGTAAAGCTCCCACCGGGCCGCTTTGATCTCAAAAGGGATCTCCTCTCCGCAGACAGGACGTACCAGACTGACCATATGGGCCTTTCTCCCCCAGATCCATATAGATATCCTCAACATAATTGATACTCAATGGTAAATCCTCCTTTTTCCCAGGCCTCCCAAAAAAAGAGCCCAGGGATACCTCCCCGGTATACCCCCGTTCCAGGACGGTAACTTTCAGCTTATGGCCGTGATTGCAAACAGGGCCCTGCAGACGTAAGAGGTTCTCCCGGCATCGTTCTCCGCCCACAGGTCTACGATATATTCACCTTCCAGGTTTGCAGGGACCTCTGTCTGCCAGAGATCCCCTTCTTTCCTTGTAAAAATGATCTCAGCCCCGTTTGCACGGCCGTAGACCCTGACAATCAATTCAGTCCGTAACCTCTACACTGATGATAAAGGTCTTGCCTGAATCTACCGGGTTTGGTGTCATAGTCACGCTCCTGATTACCGGTGCACCAGTATCCAGTGTGACCTTACGGGTAACTGTAGTGCTCTTTCCTGCCTTATCCGTAGCAACAACCGTGATCGTGTTGGTTCCCCGGACTGAGGGTAATGGTCTTGCTCCATGTGCCATTTTCATTGACTGCCACTTTTTCACCGTTTACCGTAACCGTAACCGGCTTGGAAGTTGTATCATCTGTTTTTCCGGATACTACCAGGCTTGCGCTGTTGGTTACAAGGCCATCCACCGGAGCTGTGACAGACAGTGTAGGCGGAACGGTATCCACAGTAAAGGAGACGGTCTGTGCTGCAGCAGCATTTCCGTCATGATCCGATACTTCCACCTTGATCGTATGCGCTCCGTTGCCCAGTGCGCTTTTGGGCGTATAGGTGCACTCATATCCTCCGGAAACCGCTTTTTTGCTGATCTCTTCTGATGCCACTGCACTGTCGTCTACGGTCAGTTTTATTGTAGATTCATTGATTCCGGAATCCTCATCCGTAACTTTAAAAGCGATCGCCGGAGTGGCATTGGTAATAAATGCACCGGATGTAGGGTATGTGATCACTGACACCGGAGCTACTTTTTGCTTTTACCACCAGACGCAGGGACTGTCCAAGCGTAGAATCCTTATCATCTTTTGTTGTGGTATTTCCAGCATCATCCGTGGATTTGACCGTTACCGGATAATAATGCCCCGCCTGGTTATAGCTGGATTTCGCTGGGGCCGTTACTGTTGCTTCATATTTTCCTGTGTCATTGTTTAATGTAAGGGTATAGGTCTGGCCGTTGATAATGGCCTGTACTGTTTTTACACTCATAATCTTCTCCTTATTCTGTCGTTATGGTTCCTGCCATCTTCTTCAGGATGGCATTTACTTTGTTTTCCAGTTCCGTATAGGCGGACCCGTCCAGGAGCCCGTCTATTTTATCTGCCGCATCATTGGCCCGTTTAGCCGCCTCTGCCGCTTCCCCGGCAGCTGCACTGGCTTTCCCTGCCGCCTGGCTGGCTCCGGATGCTGCGCTGCTGGCGGATCCCGCCGCTGTATTGGCCGCCTCTGCCGCTTTCTCCGCTTTTGTCCCTGCACTTCCGGCTGCCTCCGCTGCCCGGTCTGCTTTCCCTGCGGCTGCACTTGCTTTTCCGGCAGCATCATTGGCGGATGCCACTGCTTTTTCCGCATCTCCGATCAGCTGGAGCAGCACCCCGTATTCGTCCGTACTCTCCACGGCGGATTCCGAGATCAGATTCCGTTCTACCCGGAACAGGATCGGAAACGTCACAAGGAGCTTCTGGCCGGAGGTCAGCTGCAGCTGTCCTTCCTGCTCCCCTGCTTCCGCAAACATCTGGGTTGTGGGCTGTACCGTCACTGTGTTCCCGGACAGGGAAGCGCTGTTATAGACTTCCTTTCCGGACGGTTTCTTCACATAGATCCTTGCCGCTGCCCCGGACGGGACCGTATAGTCCCGGAACTGGAACTTCAGGGGCACTGCGTTAGTCCCCTGCACATAGTCGATCTGTACCGGCAGCCCCCGGTTCCTTACAAAGATATCCCTTATGATCTCATCTGCCATCGTATACCACCTCCGATCTTGGCGCGTTCTTTATGATGCCGTCCTCTACCTTTATAGTGGAGTGTGTCCACTGGATTCCGCCGTCCCCTGTTTTTTTCCGATCTTTGTCACAATAGGGATCTCCCCGGTGTATGCCCACAGGTCATGGAGATACCCGTGAACTTCTGTTGCCTGAACGATCCCGGTCTTGATGCCATTCAGATAGATCACCGTTTCCGGTGACCCGTCCGAAAATCTTCATCATCATCCGTATACTTTGTACTGTAAATATGTACATTCCCGTTGGATAATCCATTTGCTGTGATCGTCCAGCCGCCGATCTTCCCTTTGGAGGACCGGATCTCGCCGGAGAAAACCCCGTCCTTTGCATAGATCGTCCCGGAAAAATACCCGCCTTCCAGATGGATCTCCCCTTTGTCCAGGTTCCACCAGCTTTTTCCGGTCCGGTCGGACAGGATACCGGCCACAATGATCCCTGTTGTGGTATACTAAAGTTGTAACATTCCGTTCGGATAAAATAGAATAAAACGAACAAGGAGAAACCACCATGACCAAAAAGTACAGCGAAGAATTTAAAAAGCAGATGGTACAGGAATATTTAAAAGGTACCAGCTATCCAAAACTTTCAAAAGAATATCAGGTTGCAAAATCCACCCTTGTAGGATGGGTAAAAAAATACAGCGAAGAATGCCAGTCTACAAAGCCACAAACCTCTCCCTCTTTTTCAGAAAATGCAAAGGAAATACACGAGCTTCATAAGCGTATCCAGGAACTGGAAAAGGAAAATCTTTTCTTAAAAAAAGCGGCGGCATTCTTTGCAAAGGAAATCGATTAGAGGCTTATCGATTTATTGATGAACATAAGGATTTCTTTGGGTTACGCTGGTTATTAAAGCATTTCCATATTTATCCCAATGCTTATTATAATTACCGGAAAAACCGGAAGAAATCTTTTCTGCAGCATCGGCAACAAGTTTTTGAACAAATTAAAACCATTTATTATAATAACAACCGAATTTTAGGACATAGACCCATGAGGATCTTTTTGAAAAGGCAGGAGATTTCTCTAAGTAAGACTACCGTCCATAAATATATGAACCAAATTCTGGGACTTCATGCAAGGATCATGAGAAAGAAGCCGGCATATGTCCATGGAACAAAAAATAAGATTTTCCCAAACCTCCTAAAGCAGGATTTCCATTGTACGGAGCCAAACCGGATATGGTGTACAGATTTCACCTATATCCGTATGAGGAATGGAAAAATGCGTTATAACTGCTCTATTCTTGATTTATATGACCGTAGTATAGTTGCCACTTTAAATTCGGATTATATCAATACGGAATTGGCAAAAGCAACTTTAGAGAAGGCACTGATGGAAGAAAAGCCTGAAAAAGGATTGATTTTACATAGCGATCAAGGCTGCCAGTTTACATCATGGGGGTTTATCAATTATTGTGAAAGCAGGGGGATTTGTCAGAGTATGAGTAAGGCAGGCTGTCCTTATGATAACGCACCGATGGAGCGCTTTTATAACACACTAAAAAATGAACTGATATATCCTAATCATTTTTATGATGCAGCCAGCTTAGATGAAGCACTAAACCGATATGTGTACGTATGGTACAATCATGTCCGTCCTCATTCCTACAATGATTGGAAAACACCATTTGAAGCTCGATATGCCGGGTGAATTTTCGAACAAAGTGTTACAAAAATGCTTGACCACTACACCCGGCCACCAGGCCGTTTGCTGTCAGGGCCGTAGTCCAGTCCCAGTCCCGGCCGTCCTCTGTCCGCTGTTTGGAGATCATCAGTCCCTGTGTACCAAGGGCCATGGCTCCGTAAAGAGGGGAATCTTCATCCAGATTTTCAAACAGGATCGCCAGCACGTCCTGTTTTTTCGCCACATTGTACTGTGCCCGCAGGGATGCCATGGCCCCGTCAATAAACCCGGCGATCTTCTCCGCAATGACCGAACCGTCCGGACGAATCGCGCCGTCGATCCGATCCACGGAAGAAGATACCCGGTCAAAGTAGTCGTACCGGAAACTTCCCAACACTACGGATTCCACTTTTTTCCGGAGGCAGTCATACTCCAGTTCGATCACCCGGGCATCCGTGGTGATCCCCAGGCGGCTGTGCCTGCAGTGGACGGTATCCCCGAATCCTACGGTTTCCAGAACCTGGTAATCTTTATACAGCTCTGTATTCTGCAAAAGGACCATGTCCGCCTCAATAGTGACTTTCGGCTTGTCCAGTCCTGCTTCAAACTGTTCCCGACAGCGCTTTTTTAAGGCCGCATCCAGCTCCGTCTGGTTTTTACAGACGATCACGCCATGATCCGCATCATCTTCCATGGCATCTTCCGCCATCTTCACATCATCAAAGGTAATGGCAGCGGTTTTGACCGTGGGGTAATTCCCGATCAGCGGGCTGTCCACATATCCGTGATCTTTCATGGTATGACCGTTATAAGCCTTTGGATAGATCCGGGTTACAATGTCCCTGGTATCCACTTCCTCCGTCAGCCCATCCCTTGGGATGTTCTTCCCGTAGCGCAGCTCCACGCCGTAATCACCGCCTACGCGGTCGTTGACCACCACCTCGAAGTTATCAAAGAGAATTTCACCGCCCCAGCGGTGGACAAAACTATTGGGATCATCTCCATTCAGGGCCTCCAGGAAGTTTTTGTACTGGTAATACGCCGTGGATACCCGGGTGATATCCGACCGGGCAGAATATTTCTGATTGGGCGCAAGCATCAGGTCCAGCGCCTCCTGTCCGTTCTTTTTCGTGGGGCGCACGTCCGTCAGCCAGCAGTCCCCCATGGTGTCATAAAAAATAGGCTCCATCTCACAGGTGATCCCGGAATCCGATTTTTCCCGGTTTTTGATCCGGAACAGCTGCTCCCCGTTAAAGGACGGCATCTTCACAACGTTTTCCTCAGCCAGGTACTTCCAGCGCCCTTCCGGGTCAATGGGATGTTCCAGGGCAGCTTCCCACACCCCGTTTAAAACCGCATGTACGGAAGCGCTGGTAGGGAATACTGTCATATCCCCGTTCCGGGACAGGTACTCTTCCGTATCCGGGGGCCGGTAATAAAGTTCTGCGTATATCCGGTTCCCGTATGGCATGAAGGTCGGATAGTTTGCCTTTCCGGATACAAAGAGAACAAGCCGGATATCCGGCATCCTTCCGGCGGATGAAAGTCCATTTCTTTCCGTCCCTTCTCAAAAAATACCCAGTGGGCTCCTGTTTCGTCCTGTAAGTAAATCCACAGTGTACCTCACCGAAATTTCCATTTCCACTGGAGCTGAAAGCCACGTACCGGATCCGTTCCAGGCCATCCGGCTGGATGGGCCAGGTCAGGTTGATCACCGCATAACTGTCATCAGGAGCCGTACATGCGCCGTGCAGACGGACGAAAACATCAAACTCCTCTCGGACTTCCTCCTTGATCTCGAAATGGACGCCCTGGTAAGTATCTTTTGAAAGATAGTACTGGCTGGCCGGAACCTTTTCCACCGCTTTTTCCTGACTGTACACCTGGATCATAAGCTCCTCCAGTTGGGGATCACGGTAAGGGTAAATCCCTGCGTGATAAGGATCTCATTCTCCCCCGGTTTCAGGTACAGGTCCTCATAATTCCCCCGCTGACGGAAGTGTTCATCATAGTTCCATCCTTACGGTATGCAAGCATCCGTTCCGTGTCAATGGTAAGGTTCTGCCCTATCGTAGCTTTCATGGTCTTTCCGTTGACCGTCAGGATACAGGTGCCATTTCCGGTGATCTTGTAGATGGGATGGCAGATATCGTAGGGATTATACCGGATTTCCCTGCTCTGGTAGTCATATTCCCGTTTTCCGGATACCAAAAACATATAAGGATGGCAGACAAATTGTGCTTTAAACCTTCCCAGTCTTCTGCTTGTCCTTTCTGAATCAGTGATTCCGCAATAATACACCTGATACATATACTCCTGATCATCTCCCAAAGACAACCATCCGCTTCCAGTCAGCCATTCTTTTGCTTTACGAAACACTTCTGCCCACGTTTCCGGATCTGTCAGAAAATTAAATTCTATTTCAATTTTTATCTGCTTGTATGTCCCGCTGTTTTCAAGCAGAATGCCGTCACGTCCTTCAACTTCATATTCTGTTACCCTCGTTTCCGGTGCTGGAATGTCAGGCCGTCTGACAGGTATGATCTTATATTTTTCACAGTTCATATCTTTAAACAAAATATTATACATGTCTGTCCCTCCTTCCCTGTGCACTTCTCTTTCCGTTCTGTGTTCTGTTAATATACTTTGTCGCACATCTTCCTATTTCTTTTCCATCCAGTATGATACGGTCTCCTTCCACTACGATTACAGATGTTTTTGTATAAGCTGCTGCACCAGCAATATCTGCGACCCTTCCAGTGATTGTAGAATTAATTGTTCCCGAAACTGCTCTGGCCGCCTTCTGTACTTTATCTATATTTTTATAGATTCCTTCCGCAAGACCTCCCATAAAATCAGGCATCCATGTTTCGTAATCCCTCAGCGGTCCTTCATCTGGTCTTGAAAAATGTAAAAAGGAACGGATATTTTCTCCCACATTTTTTACTGCGTCTATAATCGCATTTACTTTGGACATAATTCCCTCCTTTAGCCCATTCATAAAATCAGCTCCCCAGTTCCAGGCTTTCGCAGGTAATCCGGTAATAAAATCTATTGCACTCTGAAATCCATTTTTGATAACAGAACCGATTTTCGAAACTGTATTTTTAATTCCGCTAACCATGTTCTTAAATCCATTCACAGCCCCATTTTTGATAGAATTCGTAACGTTTGTAACAATATTCCTGATACTGTTCCATACATTATTTATTACGGTTTTTACCGAATTTACAGCTGTCGTTACTGAATTTTTTATACCGTTCCACGCTGTTGACACAACGTTTTTGATTGTATTTAAAACAGTTGAAATGGCTGTCTGGATTGCACTCCACACCGTAGACACAACATCTTTTATGGTATTTACAGCAGTTTCTACAATTGTTTTGATGTCATTCCATATTCCGGAAAAAAATTCCTTCAATGCCCCAAAAATAACCGATGCATATTCCTGTATCGCACTCCATATTTCAGGCAGCTTTTGCTTTGTCGTTTCCCATACTCCCTGAATCCATTCTGTGATTGCACCCCAGTTTTGTATTACAGCAATAATACCTGCAATAGCAGCAACAACTGCCGCGATAATACCAACCAAAGGAAGCAATGCACCGGCTCCCAGAACGCCAATCACTGCCACGACCGCCGTAATCACAGGTGCCAACGCACTAAATGCGGCAATGATCCCTGCTATAATCCCGATCACTGCCTGCATCTGCGGAGACAGATTGGTAAACCACTCTGCCAGTTCTACGATTTTATCCACCAGAGGCGGAAGTATCTTTGTCGCAATTTCCAGTAGTTTTTCTCCAAGAGGAGCCAATGCAAGCTGCAATTCATTCATCTTGGCCTGAAGCTTCTGCATTGGTGTTGTGGTATCTTCAGCCATTTTCTGTGCAGTTCCGGCAACATCACTGTAAGCATCTCCCATGGTATTCAGGGATTTGATAACATCCAGATTCGCATCTTCTCCCATGGTTCCAAATGCTACACTGGCTTTCGTAAGTGCTTCCTGCTGTGACGTTGCATTTGAAATATCTCCCACCAGTGCATTGATAACATCTTTCTGGGATGCTTCTCCATTTTTCCATTTTTGAAATACTTCTTCTGTGGATCTACTCCACCCGGCAGTACTTTCTGACACTTCACCCGTCTTTTCGTCAATTTTTGACATGGAGTCCTCAATAGTTCCGTCCGCAAGCCGTGTTGTGACCTCATTGATGGAATCATTTACTTTATCCAGATTATAAGCTCCACCTTCCAGACCGTTCTGCAATAACTGAAAATATTCCTGTGCAGAATACCCTGCCTGGGAAAACTTTCCGGAATATTCTGCCAGATTATCTCCCAGTTCCTGTGTTTTATCCAGTCCATTCTGAGATCCTTTGATCAGGTAATCCATGGCCTCCTGTGCATCCATGCTGAAATTTACCATAAGGGCATTTACACCCCGCATCGTCTCGTTCATATCGGAACCAAAGACCTCCTCCATGGTCATTGCCTGCGTGGTCAGTGTTTCCAGCTGTGATGGATCCAGATCTTTCAGGTTGTTGTTTACGGTAATTACCGCATCCCCCACGCTTTCCAGGCTGTCCGTTACTCCGGATTTAAACACATTCTCTACAACCGAGCCCATCTGTTCTGCTGCTTCTCCCGTTAGTCCAAAGTAGCCATTTACTTTCGTAGTGGTTCCTTCCAGGCTTGCGAATGAATCCATCATTTTCTGTCCGGCTTCTATAATCTTATCCCCTGCTCCGGATAATGTATCTGCCGCTTCCATCAGATTTCCAGCATCCAGCTTTTTCCCGATATCTTCCAGACTGTCTCCTGCATCTTTTGCTGCTTCTTCCAGTTTATTCAGGCCTGTAGCTGCATCCCTTGTCCCGCTTGCAATCTCATTGAGCATCTTGTCATTTTTGTTCATGGTATTGTCAAGCTTGTTGATATAATTCTGTGTCTCATTTACTGCGACCGACAGTTTGGATACCGTTTCCGCCTGCTTATTAAACGCCGCCTCAGCTTTCTGTGCCTGTGCAGACAATTCTCCGTTTTCGCTCTTTGCTTTCTGATATGCATTTGCAAGATCATTCAGTTTCGACACCTGCTTTTCATACTGGCTCTGCAGAAGTGACATCTTCTGTTTCTGCAGATCCAGTTCTTTTACCAGATTCCTATTTTTAGCAATCAGCGCGTCCTGAGAATTTGCATTTTCATCAAATTCACTGGAAAGGGCTTTCATTTCCGATCCACATTCCCGGATGGCATTGTTGATCTGCTTAATCTGCTTATTAAATTCCGCTTCTCCCTGGATTCCTATCCGCGGGCCAATATCATAAGCCATTACCTCACCTCCGGAATATAATCATAATCTGTTCTCATGCGGATACTTGCCACTCCTTCTGAAGCGGCATAAAAATCAAGAAAATCCGATAATTCCCCTATCGGCATACAGTTATATTCCAGATAAGGGATACCAGATTTTCTTGCAGAAACATCAAGCCACACAAGAGATCTTACTCCTGTGTGGCCTGCATGTTTTTTCCTTCTGGTTTTGCTTCCACTTCTTTATTGCTGCCTGTTCCAATACACTCCATAATTTTGTCTGCCATATCATTGATATCATAAATACCGATGGCAATTTCCATGGCTTCTTTTGGCAGAGCTGTCCATTTCCCCTCCACAATCGGGGCATCTTCCGGTGCAGGAATGTCCTTTTCAAAATAGTTTTTGTAAGCGCAGCCCTGGGAAATCAAAAGTTCCATCATATCTATCACAATATCAATTTTTTTTGCATCCTTAGCTTTCGCAAGCGAACTCTTCATTTTCTCTGCACTTCCATATTTTTCAACAATCTTTTTGGAAGCTCCGAGAGAAAAGCTCATAGGATAACTTTTACCTGCTATTTTTATATATGTAATCCGGTTCATTTCTCACACCTCTTTTGTTACCGCCGTAACCTCTCCTGCTCCAATCGCTTTTCCTGTCAAATCTGTTTTTGCCAGATAAATAACCGTTCCGGTTTCTGCCTCAATTTCTCCATCTTCCGGGAACTCTGTCCATTTTGACAGATCCTGTTTATATTTGGAAGCCTGTTCCTTGGTGTTGTACTTATATGTTGCCCCCTCTGTCCTGTTGGTGATTATAAGCCTGGTTTTTCCGACGGAAGTTCCTTCTGAAGAAACAGCTTCTACTTCTCTCCAGTACATTTAATATTGTTTTCAGATATTCCATTGCTTCTTTTTCTGTATCAAACCATGCCTCCCTCTTCCACGGATGTTTATAGTTCTCTGTATTTTCATCTGACCGCGTAATCGTTCCCTCAATTTCTTTTGTCTGCCACTCAATAGATTCTCCTTTTGTCGTTGCTGCCTCCGCAGGAATCGCCATCGTTGTTTTACAGAGGATAACTGCCCGGTATCTATCCACATCGTTAATCTGATGTGTTTCAATGATTCCAAAACCTTTCGGTGTCTGTTTCATATCATCGTCTGTTACCAGTTCTGTTACCTCTTTTTCTCCAACATTGATCTTCACTTCTTTCAGTCCGAGCAGACGTATTGAAGTCTCCTGGTCAAGATCCGATGTGTTGAGTGTCAATGTTCCCGTATTAAAAGTTCCATAGTCATTTTCAATGATACGGTTATCTCCATGCAGCGGATTGTTATCCGATGTTTCCACTTCTATTCCATACTCGATCGCTGCACCTGCTACAAAGCCATCAGTATAAACAACAGATAGACCGTTATAATGATAATTCCCAAATACTGGCACTGCCAGACCTTTAATTGCCATATCTTTTCTCCTTTATCTCCTAAACATTCGTTTTAACTGGTCGTCTATTTCCTTTTCCATTTGCTGTTGTGCCCTCTTTCTCGCCCTGTTTGTTGCTTTTCTGAAAAATAGGCTTCTTTTCCCTGAACGATGTCCCGCTTTCGATGCTGCGCATCAACATCACATTCGGCACACCTTTAGGATATGTTTCAGTTTTTACACTGCCATATCCATCCACGCCTGCTTTCGTCTGAATATAACCATCGTCATTCTCAATCGGGGCAAGACCGAAAGAATCAATCAGATCCGCTTTTTGTCTTCTGGTTACTCCGGTCAGTTTATGTTCCGGGGTTCCGACCGGCGCAAGACCGTTTTTCCCTTCCTCTACAGGCAGATTCTTTATTTCCTGTTTAATTTCATCTGCAACCAGGGCGGCACCTTTATAAACGGCGCTCTTCAGAATTTCATCGCTCTCTTTATCAAGAACATCCAAAACCTTTGCGTATTCATCAATCCCGGAAAAGCTGATCTTTGCCATCTACGCCACCTCCCAGACCCATTCATAATGGATGAATCCGCTTCCTCCCTCATCCAGATTTTCATACTGTACAGAATTCAGATAAAAAGAAATACAGGCAGTTTTTAATGCTTCCTGTATCTTTTCTACATTCTCATCCTCTTCATTTCTGGTATAATAATCAATTGTCCCCTGAACAGTCTGGAGAGTTTTACGGTTATCACCTTCCACAGAACTTCCCTCTGAATCTTCCGCCCACACAATATAGCGGTCTGTTTTATCCATTGCTTCGTAATGTCCTACATTTGTGGTCACTGTCAACAACGCTTCCGGTATCACCTTTAATTTAGACAGCATATTTCTCACCAATCCTTTCCAGTGACAGTCTGGTAATTCTCAGTCCGTTTTCATCCAGAGTAGGTTGTCTTGTAAGGATCCGGAACTGATCTCCGTTTTCCATCACACATACATCTGTCATCTGAATATCTTCCCACCCCGGGATATTTACCACCGCCTCAACCTGCTGTCCCGCCTGCTTTGCCCGGTAAATTCGGTTATACCCCAGTTCTCCATAATTAAAATAATGCTTTCCTTTGACCTTTAATTTTGGCACGGGCTTCTTGCCGGGTTTGGCAGTATTTTCTGTGCGGTACACAGTCAGGATTCCATCATCGAATGTCATTTTGTTCTTCCTTTTCCTTTCTGACTAATCTTCAGGTTATTTAGCTGGAGACGCAGATACCTGGGCATGGAAGTATCCTGACCGGCACGCTTCCGGAACAAATAGGCTGCGTATTGTATCACAGCCATATCCCCCTCTATCCCTATATCAAGATCAATCCCTTCTCTTGCTATTGCTGCTTTGCTTTGTTTCAGAAGAATCTCAAGATATTCATCATTACTGGATGTAAGCATCTGTAAATCTTTTTTCAGAATCTCAAGTCTGTCCTCATCCCTCATGACAGTTCCCTCCTGTGCTTATATATCCATTACTCTCCTGCAAATTCCGGTGCATCTGTTGTAGGAGCTTTTCCAATACCAAATACAGCAAAAGCCTCACGGATGGCAAGATCTCCATCGTATCTTGCAGTTCCCTTAAACACCGTCTGATCTTCCAGAAAACGCACATGTTCAGACTGTGAAATTTTTGTTCCGGCGCGTTCTGCTAATACATAATTTTTAAAATATCCAAAAATAATTGTATCATCCGGAATATATTTTAATTCCACAATTGCTCCGCCAATTACCGGCATTGAATTGTTCATTCCTGCAGTAATGGCTGCTGCAGAGTTCACTCCCATGGATTCTGCAACTAATTTTGTATGGGTTTTCTTATTCATAACCCACACAATCTCTCCAGTGTCACAGTCATTGTCAATCACTCCCGATTCCGTTACAATTTCCTGGAACAGTTTCACTCCGGATGTCTGTTTTCCGGTAATGACATGGGTAGTGCTGAGATCCTCCCATTTTCTTCCGGTAGCAGGATATCCGTCTGGTGCCTGCGTTGCTAAAAGAGAGGTTACAATTCCCATTGGCATTTTTACATTTTTTCCATACAGAATCGCTTTGTCGATTGCTTTTCCAATTGCCTTTCCCAACGCATTGATCAATTCCGCTGCAAGAGATACGTCAGAATCTTCTAAAACAGAATTACATACTGCAAAATAACCGGATACTTTGTAGCCATCCATTTCCATGTTATAGAAAGCAAGATCCAGCTCTTTAATGGATGCGCACATCTCATCCCAGATAGCTTCCGGAATTTCTCCCATGATATTCTGCCTGGACGTTCCGCTCACCGGTCTTACTGTTACATATTTCATCAGCTTCGAACTTTCTGTTGCCACCTGCCGGATCATCGGCAGCATGATATCCGGAATGGTAAGCCCTACATTCGTAAGTGCTCTTTTGTTTTTAATACATTCACGTACCTGTTCCATGAACCCTTTTACGTCTTCCCTTGCCATCATGGCATCTCTTTCCTGCATGTTCATACCAAAAAATACGCCATGTTCCGTTCTTCTTGTTTCCATTTTTCCTTCTCC
>ENA-OQAB01000907-OQAB01000907.1-human-gut-metagenome-genome-assembly--contig:-NODE-907-length-14866-cov-4.184409_pt1 | contig 14866 bp, 17 predicted proteins | sample MGYA00242490_ERZ504517 | MGnify/ENA primary metagenome ERZ504517 (study PRJEB26092, sample SAMD00036298) | human gut metagenome | host: Homo sapiens | study: EMG produced TPA metagenomics assembly of...
CCGATCTCCTCACGAACGGGCAGTGTAACAATTTTCTCGATCTCTCCGCCCTGCCCGAGTGTCTCGTTCGCCAGATCATAAAAAATTGAGAATCAACCGCATCATCAGAAGCTGCTTTTGGAGGCTTGTATAGGTATCAACCTCATGAAACGCAAGCTGATGCAGAAAATCCTCGCGGATCGAACGCGCCGTTTCCATTTTCAGCCGGTCGCTGGGGGAAAGTGCATCCATACCGACGAGCTTTACGATTTCGTCAAGCTCGGCCTCCTCCTGCAACAGATGCAGCATCCGCCCGCGCAGCGGCATCCAATCGGCGTCGACATGCTGATGGAACCAGCCGCTGAGCAAATCTGTATAAAGGGAATAGCTCGTCAACCAGTTGATCGCCGGGAAATGGCGCTTATACGCAAGGTTTGCATCCAATCCCCAGAAAACCTTGACGATGCGAAGCGTCGCCTGCGAGACGGGTTCTGAAATATCGCCGCCGGGCGGAGATACCGCACCGATGACGGACAGTGCGCCCTCGCGGCCCTCTGTGCCCAATGAGATCACGCGCCCTGCCCGCTCATAGAACTGCGCAAGGCGGCTGCCGAGATACGCGGGGTAGCCCTCCTCGCCCGGCATCTCCTCCAGCCGGCCGCTCATCTCACGCAGGGCTTCCGCCCAACGAGAGGTAGAATCCGCCATTAGCGCAACGGAGTAGCCCATATCACGGAAATATTCCGCCATCGTGATGCCCGTATAGATGGACGCTTCACGCGCCGCCACCGGCATATCGGACGTATTGGCGATCAGGACAGTGCGCTCCATCAGGGATTTGCCCGTATGCGGATCAATCAGCTCTGGGAACTCGTTCAAAACATCTGTCATCTCATTGCCACGCTCGCCGCAGCCGATATAAACCACAATATCGGCCTCCGCCCATTTGGCAAGCTGATGCTGTGTGACCGTTTTGCCGCTGCCAAATGGGCCCGGGATCGCCGCCACGCCGCCCTTGGCAAGGGGGAACAGGCAGTCGATCACGCGCTGCCCGGTGATGAGCGGCTCATCCGGGGAGAGCTTGCGCCGGTAAGGCCTGCCGCGCCGCACCGGCCAGCGCTGCATGAGGGTAAGCGCCTTTTCTCCCTTGGCCGTTTTCACCGTGCATACCGTGTCCGTCACGGTAAATTCGCCCGCATGGATGGAGGTAACTTCCCCCTCCACCCCATTGGGCACCATGATCTTGTGGACGACAACGTCCGTTTCCTGCACGGTGCCGATGATATCACAGGCTTTCACCTGATCGCCCACCTTTACGCGGGGCTCAAACCTCCATTTGCGGTCGCGCTTGAGGGAGGGCACCTCCACGCCGCGGGATAAATTGTTGCCTGCAACCTTCATGATATCATCCAGCGGGCGCTGGATGCCGTCAAAAATGCTGCCGATCAAGCCCGGGCCAAGCTCAACGCTCATCGGCTCGCCAGTAGATTCGACCGGCGCGCCGGTTCCGAGGCCTGATGTTTCTTCATATACTTGAATCGATGCGCGATCCCCATGCATCTCAATAATTTCACCAATCAGGCGCTGGGAGCTCACCCGCACCACGTCAAACATGTTTGCGTCCCGCATCCCCTGCGCAACGACGAGCGGCCCGGCCACCTTGACAACGGAACCTGTGCTCATAGGTATGACCATTCCTTTCTTGCGCCGAGCCGCAAAATCGCACGGCTTTGCGCAGCCAAAATTTCGATGTGTGAAGCTTGCTTTCGCACTGCGTTTCATGCAGATAAGCGCACCACGCTCGCCTCATTATTTCATGCCCCAATGATATCCGAGCCGACCGCTTTTTCAACGCTCTTGCTCACGCTTCTCAGCCCCAGCCCCGTGTTGCCCGTCACGCCCGGGATCGGGATGATGGCCGGCACGGGCATATGCCGGTATTGATCGATTTCCGCTTCCAACTGGGCGGCCAGCTTTTCCGTCATAAAAATCACCGCATAACCGCCGGAGATCATTTTGCGCAGCGTAGTGGCCGCGCGCTCGGCATCCTCCTCCGGGAAAATTTCCAGCCCCAGGGAGGCGAAGCCGGATACGCTGTCCCGGTCGCCCATGACCGCAATTTTATACATACGCTTCACGCATCCTTTCCCGGATTTGATCTGCCGGAAGCCCCAACCGCTTGCAGGAGAGCAGGATGCGAATGTTTTTGATCTCCGCGTCCCGCGCCACATAATAGGCAATCAACGGGGCAAGCCCGAAGCTCACCCGCCGCGCCTCGTCAAGCTGCTGCATCAAAAGATCATCGCACCATTTTTCAAACGATGCGAAGCTTTTTGCAAACACGGGCACACACGCCGCATAGGCGGTTTCTGAAAGATACTGCGTCAGCTCCTGCGCACCTCGCCCAGCGGCCGCGATCAAAGCAGATTTGCGCAGTGTTTCGCATTCGCAAAGGGCATCCTGCAAAAAGCGTTCGTCCCGCCCGGTGTGAACGGCACGCAGTGCAATCTTCAAATCTGAAGTTACGCACATGAGCTCCGCGAGCCGTATTGCAAATTTACTGCCTGTTTCCTCCGCCCGGCCTTTGGCTGTTTCCAGCGCGGCCCGATCTAAAAGGGCGTCCGCCCGCTGACCATCCGAAGCGCGCACCAGCAGCTCATAAGCCAGCCGGCCGGGCTGCTGCATCCGGGTGGGCAGCCGGCTGAAACTCCGGTTGGATACCGCCTCCCAAATGAGCTTCACCGGCACCGAATTGGGGTGCATCCAGTAAGGCTCCGGGGATTGATCGCTGACAAGGCTTTTCAATGCGGCCTTCAAGTTATGAAAATCATTCTTTGCCGTCAGGAACGAAAGCTCGCCCACATCCGGAGCCACCTCTGTGAGCAAGCTCCACATCCGTGCTGCCTGCTCGCGCAGCATCTCGTTTGGATCCTCCAGCGCGCCCTGTGTTTCCCAGCCCTGATCCGCCAAAAGCTGCAACGCTGCCCGCAGATCGGGCGCCAAAAGCAATTGCTCCATTTCGTTTTTTCCAATGAAATGCGTTTCATTTGCCCGAATCCGGGCAACGGCAAAGGTATATTCGGTATCTTTCATCGGCATGACATCCTTCCATAAGCGCCGTATTTAAGCAAAGAGTTCCCGGCTCAGAGCATCCTTCACCTGTTCCAGCGACGCTTCCAGCAGCGCCTCAAAGCTGCAATTCACTTCGATATCGCCGTATGCAAGCAAAAAACCGTCGGCAATCTTCGCGTATTGCGCGCCAATGTGAACCTGCGCGCCCTGGTTTTTCAGCATTCCATTCAGCGTATCGGCAAAATCTGCGGGCAATCTTTGCAGATCCCGCTGGGAGAGCAGCAGCTCCCCTTCCCCCTTGCGCGCGTAGGAAAGTGCAAGCGTTTGAAGCACGTTAAAATAATCCCCATCCGGCAATTCCCGCAGCCGGCGCAGCGCCATTGCGATGGTTTCATCGATCAGCTCTGTTTTGGTGCGCAGCAGCAGCCGTTTCACTTCCATCTCTCCCTCGGTTTTTGCCCGTTGGAGCTCGCCTGCGCATTCCCGGCGCGCATCCAATACTATTTCCTGGTAGCGGGCAGCAGCGGCTGCCTGCGCTTCCTCCCGGATTGTTGCGGCCTGCTCCTGCGCCCGTCGGCCAATCTCAGCGCATTCTAAACGGCTCTCTTCTTCAATGGCCGCCTTCATCTCTTCAAGGCCTGTCATTGGCATGACCATCCTTTCTATGGAGCTTGCAGATTGTGCACTGCATTTCCACTTGATCCAAATGGATTACAGATTGAGCACCGTCAGCAGGGAGATCAGCAGTGCAAGCACTGCATATGTCTCAACCAAAACGGCCATTGTGATTGCCTTGCCGTTTTGATCGGGCTTCTTAGCCACCACGCCGATGCCGGCGGCAGCCGTGCGCCCCTGGGCAATGGCGGAAAACAGGCCGACAATGGCAATCGGCAGGCAAGCGGCTAGATACATCAGGCCGTGCGCTGTGGTCAATTCTACCGGATTGCCACCCAGCAGGCCGATTCGGTTTAAAACCAGCACGGCGGTCAAAAGGCCGTAAAGGCCCTGTGTGCCGGGCAAAAGCTGCAACAGCAGAAGCTTGCCGAACTTGCCGGGATCCTCTGCGATCACGCCTGCGGCCGCCTCACCTGCGATTCCAACGCCTTTTGCAGAGCCGATACCTGCCATCAAAGCGGCCAAAACCGCACCCAAAACTGCAAATGCTACACCTAAACTATTCATAATAAAAATCATTCCTTTCGCTGCGCGCAAGGCGCAAATAGTGGTGAAAAAGCGGCGATTCCCGTGAAGCGGAATTTGGCTTCTTCAGAGCCAAAAAAACGCTCTTTCGTGGCGCGAAAGCTTCTTTCGCGCTACGCTTCCTCCTTGAATTTCACATACTTCGTGTGTACGGCAAAGGGCTTGAAGGCGCGGCCTCCACCCTCATAGAATTTGGAAAACAGCTCTACATACTGAAGCCGGTTGGTATGCACATATGCGCCGAGCATGTTAATCGCCATATTGAGCGTGTGCCCGACAATAAAAACGAAGAAGAGCAAAATGCCCTTTACAATCGGATTCTCCGGGATCGTGCCCAACAGGTTTACCACCTGCCCGATCACGCCGGTTGCAAGCCCCAATGCCAGCAGGCGGGAATAGGACAATACGTCGCTAAGGTAGCCGGAGGCCGCATTATACAGCCCGTAAAGCCCCCCGCCCAGGCGGGCAAAGATATTTTTGGAGGTACGGCTCGCCGTCAGAATAATCAGAATCACTCCCACGAGCATCACATACATCCCAATGGTATTCAGGATGGCGGGCACCTCGGTGAGCATGCCTGCGCCTACCGGCGCCGCCCCCAGCACCAAAAGATAAATCGGCGCTGTGTCGCAGAAGGCGTCCCAGCGCTTGCCAGCCGTCCAGAGCTGATAGAAATGCACGCCCAGGCCCAAAAATAAATGCAAAATGCCAAGCCCCAGCGAGAACAGCAGCAGCTTCATCGGGTCGCTCACCGGATCAAACCAGATCGCCATCCGCGGTGCGGGCCGATGCAAAAAGTTTTTGCAAATAACCGGCACAATATCGCCGAACCAGGTGCCGAACAGCGCGCCCCAAAAGATGGTGGACACGCCGGAATAAAGAAACATCTTCATCGTTTTGCGCATGTTGCCTTCCAGCGGGAACTTTTTTCAGCGCGAGGGCTGATACAAGCACCATCAGGCAGCCATAGCCTGCGTCGGAGAGCATCAGGCCAAAAAACAAATAGTAGAACACCGCCATGACCGGCGTGGGGTCGATATCCTTCTTCGCCGGCAGGGCATACATCTCTGTGATCGGCTCCATCGGTGAGGAGAACCCATTGTTCTCCAGGAGCACGGGCACATCCTCATCCTCCTCCGGCTCGGAAATCGTGATGGCAACGCGAAAGCGCTGCTCCAGCTCGTTGACCAGCCGGGTGACTTCTCTTTCTGGAAGATATCCTTCGAGGATCATGGTGTTTTTCGTCATGCCCAAACGGTTGAGCACCTCATATTTTTCCTTGCGCATGGTAAAATAATCGATCAGGAAATCAATGCCCGGTTCATAGCCAGTGAAGCCGGCAATCTCCTTGCGCGCCCGGTTTACAGCCTCTTCACATTCGCCCGTGCGCAGCTGCATTGCCCGGATGCACTGCTCCGGCGGCTCCTTTCCCGGGTCGGACGGCGGGCAAAGCCCTGCGCCCGCAGCGCCTCCTCCACCTGCTGCGCAATGGTATCCAGGCAGATCACCCAAATGCAGGTTTGCTCTTTTGTGGCGAAAGCGACCTCCAATTCAAATGCTGTCGGAGCATTGTCCCCTTCCCGTAGAAACGCCGTGAGCTCCTCAGCGGAGTGGAAGCCGGGCAGGCTGCCTGCAAAGCAGCGCGTGCGGCGCGTTGAGGCGGCCGCCATGGAGACATCCAGCTTTCGCCAGGGCTCCAGCGCATCCATTTGGGTGCGCAGGCGGATCATTTCTTCAGAAGCGTCATGGATTTGTTTTTCCAGCGATACAATATCATAGCACTTCTTGAGCATACGCTCCGCTTGCTCAACCTGCTTGCCAAAAGCTTCTGTGGTGAGCTCGCGCCGCCCCCGTAGGGAGTCGAACAAACCGGTTTTCACCGGCACATAGCGCGCCATGATCTCCTTCGCCTGCTCTGCCAAATTCAAATTTTTTTCAAAAACGCCGATCATCGCCTGTGTGTTGAGGCGCACCAGCTCCTCATCCGTATTATCACAGATTTCCACCACACCCCGGCGCTGCAACCGCTCTACAATCTTTTTGCTATCGCTGAGCAGAGCGGCGATCTCAATGCGCTTCATCTTACATTTTGCCATCAGAGCGTCTCCCTTCTATGGGGTATTGCGGGATTATACAGCGGATTACCGTTGTGGCGGCGCCCAACTGCTTCGCCTGCACGCCATCGCGCAGAGCACTCGCCTGCCTGTAGCCTTCCTGCTCCATTTTGCGCAGGATTTCCTCTGCCTGCTCCTTTGTTTCTCGCCGCAGTACATCCGCTTCCTGGCGTGCCAGATTCGTTTGCTCTGCGAGGAGGCTCGCGCCATCCTCCCGCGCCTGCCGTATCAGCTCCTTTGCCTGCGCGTGAGCCTGCTCCACAGCGAGGTCGGCCTGCCGTTCTGCTTGCAGGATTTCATTGACCGTTTTGGATGCCACAGTATCACCTCCTGCCGGCTTACAGCCGCTCTGTAGCCCTCTTTGCTTCCAGGCTTGGAGCGGCCGAAATTTGAAAATCATTATAGCACATTACAAATAGCTTTTATAGGTTTTCATAAAAAATTCAAGTTTGAAAAACTTTTCTATATAAATTGTTGATATCGCATTTCGAGGACGCATGAAAAACCTCTGGTTCGCATAAAGATTTGTGAGGTGGTTGACATGTTTGTATACTCTGTAAAATCTTCAAAAATTAAAATGGTCATTCTGGTTCTGCTCGTCGTCCTGCTTGTGCTCGCCATGCTTCTCGTAACACGTCTCCACCAGCCGGCAGAAGCCGACAGCGTGCTGAATATCAAGGCGGAAAATGCGGAGCAGCGCGTTGCATTCCTGTCGCAATTCGGATGGAGCTTCGATGAAGATCCGGTTGAGGTTGCAGAAGTGATCATCCCGCCGGAATTTGACGAGGTTTATGAAAAATACAATGCGATCCAAAAGGAACAGGGCTTCGACCTGACGAAATATCAGGGAAAACGGGTCAAACGATGGACCTATGCAATCAAAAATTATCCGGGGTATGCGGCAGACAGCGGCTGCATCCATGCAAACCTACTCGTCTATGAGGGGCAGGTGATCGGCGGGGACGTCTGCTCTGTGGAGCTCAACGGCTTTATGCACGGTTTTGACTATCCAACGGATACCTCCACCCCGCAAACCCCTTCGGAATCCAGCCCCAGTATTTCAGAAACAGCCGCCGGTCAAACCAACGCCGCATAACGGCAGTCCAGATTTCACCACCGCATTCTCAAAATAAAAAGCAATGGACAAATGTAGTCCCCTTAAGGAATCCACATTTGTCCATTGCTTTTTGTTGCTTCGGCAGCCGGCTCATTCTGCCTGCCAAATAGATAGTATTCCAGCAGCCGTTTAGCTGGTTCTCTCCCAAAAATCCGGACACAGCTGGCCCGAACGCCGGCCTACGCTTAAAAAAGCCCTGTGCACACTACCCGCTAGTGCACAGGGCTACTGCTATCGTGCTGTCATTAGAACAAGCAGATCAGGAAGGTCTTCTCCTGAAAGCGCTCCCACTCGCCGCCCTGGAAGGTTTTGTTGCCGGCTTTGTGATAGAGCTTTGCATTGTTTTCAATCAACGAGAAAACATTGCTGCCAAGCTCCGGCGCGTTGCCATCAAAATAGACCTTCATCAGGCGAACATCGCCCCAAAAAGCACGGTCGCCGATATTCGTCAGTGTTTTGGGGAAATGCACCTTTTCCAGCCGATTGCAAGCGGAAAATGCGCCCGCGCCGATGGTTGCAACGCCCTTCATGCTGGCGCTCTCTAAGCGGCCGCATCCGCTGAACGCATAGTCGCCAACCGTACGAACGCTCCTAGGCAGCTTAATGCTCCCCAAACGGCCACAGCCGCTGAACGCGTAGTTGCCGATGGACTGCGTGCCGTTCAGGATAGAAACCCACTCGAGCCTTCCGCAGCCCGCAAAAGCATAGTCGCCGATGACCCTCACATTAGAGGGAATCGTGATGAAAGTGATCCGGTCGCTCTCGTAAAACGCATGATCTTCAATGGTTTTCACCGTTAACGGCAGGTATACATTTTGCAGCCTTCCGATTCGGCTAAAGGCATAGGAGCCAATCACGGTAACGGGCTTGCCCGCAATTCTGGATGGGATGGACAAGATCGCTTTATTTTCGTTATAGGCAGTGATCTTAACCTCCTTGCCGTCATTGATCAGCTCATAGGAATACGGGCCTGAGTTCGCTGCGAAGGCGCTCGTTGCAGCTGCAAAAACAGAGCACAGCATTACGACCGCTAAAATCAGGCTGAGCATTTTTCTGGTTTTCTTCATTTTTTTCACCCTTTCAGATTCATTGCATCTGGCGGAAGCATCGGTTCCCCCTTCCGCCAAATTGTCATTTTTTATTGTACACAAGGAGGTGAGATATGTCAACCATACCTAAAAATAAAACAAGACTATCGATAAAACAATTCATTTTGCATGGCAATCTTGTTTGTGAAGCAAAGCTTGCTTTCACCAGAACAGAGTAAGGGATACACACTGCTTATGAGGGCAGCCATCTGCCGGCTCTTTTTATTACTTACCGGTATGATCGGCATGAAAAGAGCCGCCGCAGAACGCTTTACATTCTGCGGCGGCCTTTTTCCAATATCCACTTTCCTCTCTCGGCACAATGTCCACCCAAATCCATAAGGCGATCTATTCCATACTAAATAACACCGATCCGGTCCAACTCAATTTGGATCAATGTGCGCAGGATCTCCGGAATCATGCAAATTAGACGCCCTAATTCCTCGCAGAGGCTCCTCACCCGATAACTCCCACTGCCCTGCGAAGGGGTGCCGTCATAATTAGAAGCAAATTGGGAAAGCCAGGAAATCATCCCTTCCGGATGTGTAAGCGCGATCGGGCGCCCACAGCCATCCCTTGTTTCCATATTGTAATAGCCGCCGTTGTCATAGGTGAACATATCATAGGTGACCGCAACCCACGCGGCATGGTCGCTCTCCGCCTGCGTACCGTCTGGATTCTTAACCGTGCCGAGCACGGACAGCCGATCATCCGCCGGGCGGCTTGTTACAGCAGTTAAATATTCCCACTCGTATTCTACAAAGGAATAGTAGCCTGCAATAGCATCATACTTGCTGGCAACAAACCACATGGGAATATCTTTTATGAAATGCATCTGTCTTTTGGTAGGCTTAAAAAAAGGCAGGGCAAATCGGAAACGCAGCCGCAAAAAAGAAGGATAAGCGATCGTCATTTTCAGCGTCATCTTACCGCCCATCGAAAATCCGCCGATATAAATCCGCGTTGTATCAATGGTATCCCTGTGCTGTGCAATAAAATCATCAATTGCAGCCTTGAGCGGCACAATCATAGAATCATTCCAATATAGATACTGCTCCTCATGGGAACGCGGCACAAAAAGATATGCTCCGCCCGCGCCGGTAAACCTTTTTTGAAACTCTGCACTCGACCAATAGGCAAAATCATTATTTTTTACTGGCTGGCCCGGCTCACCGCCCTGCATCATTCCATGCAGCCAGATCACCAGCGGATATTTCTGTGTGTCACCCTTTTCGGCGGGCGCATAGTAGGAGTAGTCGATCGCATACCCACCCGCTTCCGGCCCGCAGCCGCTTTCAAACTGGCCGCGCAGCGCCTCAATTCCGGCGGAAAGAGGAAGCGCCTGCTTCCCCGGCGCCGCCTGCACCGGCATCGCCGCTGCGATCAGCAGGCAGGCGATAAGCAAAATTGCGGTAATTCTTCTGGTTTTCACCTTCTGTATCCCCCTTTCTGTAATTAAGATAATTCTATATCGTCAAACAAAACTTGTCAATCGGTATAATATCGGATGATTCCTTTGCTTTATATAAGACGTTTTGCACAACAATCCGCCTTTTACCAGTTCATACCTCCGCATTTTCCTGCCGCGCCGCAATCGCCGCATTGACACGCTCGCGCAGCCGAAGGAGGAACGCCGCCCTGCGCGGATAGCTGCTAAAGGTAATCCGGCCGCGCAGGCCTCCCTCCAGCAAGCGCATCACAAACGCCCGCCCATAGAGCGATTCACACAGCTCCAGTGCGCGCTGATCCTGCAACGCCTCGTGAAACACAACCAGCCGCAGCGATTCCCATGCCGTCCCGTCCGGCGCGGGATAAACGGAAAACGCGTCGCCCGACGGCACCATATAATCGCCATCCGTCACCAGGAACGGGTTGACCGCATGGCGCGATAACTGTGAAAAATAAAAATTATATCCCCAATGGAGGAAGCCTTCTATTCCATATTTATAAAACTGTGTTCCAATGATGCGGTTATTCACAGACGGCATGGATAAAAAACGGTTGCTCACCCCATTCGATTGCCCACAACAATAATACGTCCACAAATGGGGCACGCTGTGCTCAAGGAAAGGCTCGATGTGATCGTTGGACGGGATTGGGCATTCGGATACCCCCTGCCTGTAAAATTCATAGCTAGAAAGCGCATCCATGATTGGATAGCCCTTCAGCCGCTCTTCCACGATTCGCTTCGCGGCCTGATAATTGCCGAGGCTATCCTCTGACGGCTCGTCGGAAATATGGAAGCGGCAGCGGCTGTCTATTCCCAGTTCCTTTAAATGCGGAATCAGCGCGTCCAGAAACGCGTGTAAAAAATGAGGCGTATGCCTCCCCCGCCGCCTCTGTTTCCCAGCCGAAAATACGCTTTGTCCGCCCCTCCACCCGGGCGACTATTTTCGGCGCGTGCGCTGCGCCCCATTGCGTAAAGAAGTGGGAAATTTCAAATTGCTCAAACCCCAGCCGCAGGCACAGATGCACCCAGCGATCCAACTTCTCAAATCCAAAGCGGTATTTCCCGCCCTCTACCGTCACATCGACCAACTGTACCGTGGGACGCTCCGCGCCGACCGCCGTATCCAGCGGTGGAGTGAATACCGGAGTGAGCACCATATTCATTCCATAACGGCGCGCAGTGCGCAAAAAGTTTTCAATGATTTCCCAATGGCGTTCACTGAACACGTGCGCCCCATAATAAACGGCCAGACAGTCGCAGTGGAACCACTGTGTAAAGGTAAGCCCCTGTGCAGGTAAATCCATCCCGATCACCGTCAGCGCCAGCGTCTCCCGGGCAAGCAACATGCTATTTTCATCTAATAATTCCAGTTCGATTTTCTGCTCACCGGTAGGCATCCCCACGTGCGGCTCTATCGTAAACCAAAGGTTGCGCAGCTGGCCCGGCACGAGCGGAATCTCCCGGCCCTCTGCCAACGGCTCCAACAAATCCGGATAAAGCCCCGGTGTGCGGCGCAGGTACTCCCGCCTACGGGCGTCCCCGTAACAGGGGAACATGGAGGGCACTTCCCGCACCAGCTTAACTTCCAAATAAGCCGCTAGGGCGGATTTCACCCGGAGGTAAACTTCCTTTTTATCCTTACATGTTCGATCCTGTAGCTGCATGGCGAGCTGAAAGGAATATCGTTCGTTGCGCAGCATGGAGGCCTTTTTCAGGCGCGGATGATCGGAGAGCGCTTCATCGTGGAAGCATTTTTCGAGAGAGGAGATGATTTTAGCATTCAGTTTGGCAGCCATAGGGCACACCCTTTCCATCCATATCGATTTTAATTGGTTTGGGAAAGCGGTTTTCGTAATTTCCTCAATGAATCCGGTAAAAAGCCCTTCCCCTTTTCCTGCTTTCTCTGTATTATATAGAAAAATAGACTGGCGAGCAATAGGAACAGGAGGCCTTTCCATGAATCCAAAAAACCGCTGCATCTGCCCCGCGGCGCAGCTCTATACTGTGCGCGATTTTACCAAAACCCCGGAGGCGATTGAAACAACGCTTCGCAAAATAAAAGCGATTGGCTTTCAGGCGATTCAGATTTCCGGATTTGGGCCGATTGAGCCGGGCCGCCTCGCCGCGCTGGTGGCGGAGCTCGAGCTTGACGTGTGCATCACACACAGCCCATGGGAGCGGATGCGCGATGATCTGGACGCCTTGATCGCGGAGCACCGGCTCCTGCACTGCGATACCATCGGCCTGGGGTATTTGCCGAGCGAGTATCACGGCTCCGTCGCGGGCATTTCCGCCTTTCTCAAGGATGCGGGTGAAATCGCAAAACGGATTGCGGATGCAGGACTTCGCTTTGCCTATCACAACCACGCCTTTGAGCTGGAACGGCTGGAGAACGGCAGGCTGAGGCTTGACATGCTGATTGAGGATTCCGACGAAAAAGAGTTCGGCTTCATCCTCGATACCTACTGGCTCCAATACGGCGGCGTCAATCCTGCGGAGTATATCCGCCGTGTTGCCGGGCGCATGAAGGTTTGCCATTTTAAAGATTATGCGGTCATAGACAATACGCCAACCTTCGCGGAAATCGGCTGCGGTAACCTGAATCTTCGGGAGGCATATCACGCCTGCCGGGAAAGCGGCGTGCAATATATTGCCATTGAGCAGGATACCTGCCCACGCGACCCGTTTGATTGTTTGCGGGTAAGTTTGGAGAATTTGAATAAAATTTTATCAATAAAATGATTTCACAAATAGCCCTTCATTCATTTCAGGAATTTTTTATATTGCAAGTATTTATTTGGAACATATTGCAAAATAATATTGTAAATTTTAATCAATCTGTCAATATCAATCATTTTATTTTTGTGATATAATTGCAATATAAGGAATATCATTCCGATTGCCCAAACGATTATCAGATGGGAAACGAACCGGCAGATCTTGAAGGAGACAGGCTTTACACGGGAAAACGACCCGGCCTTTGAAGCGATTCTGGATGCGATGGAGGGCGGCTCTGCATTTAAAGTAATAACGCAGTATATCAAAGAGACGCCATCCGGGCAGAAAATACAAATGAAAAGAATCTTTTGAGCTTGCCGTCATGGAAGAAGCCTCAAAACAAAACCGCCAGCTGCGCGCCCCTAGCGAAGATTACGGCGGTACGGAAGAACCGCCATCCAGCTACGACGGTTATGTGAGAATGGGCATACATATATGCACACAGTCAACGGAACGAGGCATTACTACGGATCTTTTGGACAGCGGATTATACGGAGCGCTATGCCGCAACGAATAAAACTTACTAGAGAAGTGAGTCGGAAGAATGGGATGCCCATACGGTTGAGCGTTTCCACGACGGTTTTTATTACAAATTTCATCTACCGTCAGATGCCGTTTTATCAGGCGGTCAAATTATTTATATACGCTTCCAAATTACAATCTGTGGCCTTGGGGAATCAAAAAACAACAGTACCAATTCTTTTCATATTACTTTAAAATACGCGCATACCCGTTTACGCATTTCATCTGATCTTTCCTTTAGCTGGTCAACGGGAGGAAAATATCCTGGTGTTACCTTCTCATTGGCACCGAGTATCGGTACAACCTACTACGGATTACCATGCAAAGTATCTTAATATAACAAAGGGGGATGTGCTGAAATGCTGAAAGGCATGCGATTTACGTTCGCTTTTTTGCTTACAGCTATACTTGTTTTTGTTTTTTCTTTTCTCATTGGCCTATCAATCAGCGAATCCATCTTCGGCGCCGCGATCGGCACCGCACCTATTCTCCTGGCCGTTTTGTATTATGGCTTCGGCTGGACCGCGAGAGAAGAAAAGCACGAGCTACGCGCTATTCAGACCGAAAGCCAGCTCCATGAAATACGGGAACAACTCGCCGAGCTGAAAGCGCAGAACGCCCGGCTGATTGCGCTGCTGGGCGCTCCGTCCGATCCGAAGCCGTCCGGGCCGAATGCCGGAACAGCGCCGGAAACGCCGAACCCTGACCAAACGCAACAATAAAACCAGCCGAACTGCCGCCGCGCCGGAAACATTGGTTTCCAGTGCGGCGATTCTATTTTTCCGGCCTGTCTGGCAAAAAAATCATCCGCCTCATGCAGCTAAACAAAGCGCTTCTGCCCGTTTTCACTCCCCTTTTATCAACTCCACCAAAAACCGCCGCAATTTTCCAAAAAACATTGGTTAAGGATTTAACAATCATTTCTTTATTTTTTGAAATCCGCAATTAAATCCTCTGCATTTCGGATAAAATAGAATGGGTCAGTTTGGGGCTGGTCTCTCATCGTCTGGTTCTGATCAGGCAGGACGTTTGCCGCCCCATAATGGCAGTTTCCACAGGAATTGCGGGCTTTGCCCCTCCTTGCGAGCCTGCCGTTACTTTTTATCTGGGACGTATGGAGGTTACAAAATGAAAGTACAGTTTACCGAAACGGTTCTGCGCGACGCGAATCAGTCCCTGATCGCAACGCGTATGCCGCTTTCCGAGTTCAAACCAATTCTTGGCAAACTCGACGAAGCCGGCTACTATTCCCTTGAGTGCTGGGGCGGCGCCACATTCGACTCCTGCCTTCGCTATCTGGGCGAGGATCCGTGGGAACGGCTGCGCACCATCCGTGAAGCCTGCCCAAACACCAAGCTGCAAATGCTTCTCCGGGGCCAGAACCTGCTGGAACCATGCCCATGGAAGAGGCGCTCAAGTTCTGGACCGACCATCTGCCCGAGCCGGACGATCGCTTGCGCCTACGTGCCGCGATAGACGAATGCCTTGCAGACGACGGCGCCAGCCCTATCGCCTGCACCTACCGAATGGCGTTCGAAGATAGGAG
>ENA-OQAB01000908-OQAB01000908.1-human-gut-metagenome-genome-assembly--contig:-NODE-908-length-14853-cov-2.859500_pt1 | contig 14853 bp, 18 predicted proteins | sample MGYA00242490_ERZ504517 | MGnify/ENA primary metagenome ERZ504517 (study PRJEB26092, sample SAMD00036298) | human gut metagenome | host: Homo sapiens | study: EMG produced TPA metagenomics assembly of...
CGAGTTACCATTGCTGACAGCACTTTCTTTATCTTACTTAGAAAGGGATTATAATTGAATGTTTTTAAACAAATCGCCAAGATTTGTTCCGATTTCCTCTGATTTTGGGATCTCGACCGCTTCTTCTTCCTCTTCTGGTTCTTCTGACAATGCCTTCATACTGAGACTGATCTTACCATCTTTGATTCCGATTACTTTCACTTGAACTTCTTCCCCTGTTTTGAGAACGTCTGCCGGAGATTTGATTCTTTTTTCACAAATCTGTGATACATGCACCAGACCAGACAGTCCGTTTTCTAAGAGAATAAATGCGCCGTAAGACTGGAGAGAGTCCACTGTTCCGGAGAGGATACTTCCGACAGGAATCTCCTGGACCTTTTTTGCGCGCTCTGCAGCCTGCTCTTCTTTTAAAATCTCGCGGGCAGAGAGAACGAGGCGGTTCTCAGCAGGATCGATATCAATGACACGAACCTTAATCTCTTTGAGCAGATAAGTCTCAAGATCTTCGATATAGGAGAGAGAAAGCTTGGAGGCAGGGATAAATCCACGGAGTCCTTCGATATAGGCGATAGCCCCTCCATTTACGATCCCTTCAATTTTGACTGGAAGATCGGTCTGTTGTTCCATATATTTTGAAACGATATGCCATGGATCTGCATTGTCAAATTGTCCTTCGTAGTCAGCCATAGTTTCTGTTGTAAATTGTTCTTCACTCATGCTCTACACCTCAATTTTCATAATTTTCTTCTATTATAGCATAGATTCTTTCGGAAAAACAGAAAAGAAAAATTTTGGCAAAAAAATAACAGACTGTATGCAAAAAAAACAATTCCATGAAAAAATAAGGTTGACGAACAGAAGAAAAAATGGCTTACTATATAGTATAAATGAATTGTTGATGAGGGATTGGATTATGACATCAGAAAAAAAGAAGAATAGAAAAGTGTATGTTGTAGGGCATAAGAATCCAGATACGGACTCTATCTGTTCTGCACTTGCTTATGCAAATTTAAAGAGGAAAGTAACCGGCCAGGAATATGTTGCAAAAAGAGCCGGCCAGGTTAATGAAGAGACACAGTATATTTTAGACAGATTTGGAGTAGAAGAACCGGGACTTCTGTCAAACGTGCAGATTCAAGTTAAGGATCTCGATATTAGCAGGGTATCAGGAATTGAAGGTCATGTGTCGATCAAAGAAGCGTGGCGGCAGATGAAGGAATCGAATACGAAGACGATGCCGATCACAAAGGAGAATATGTTAGAAGGTCTAATCACGATCGGAGATATTGCGACTTCTTATATGGATGTGTATGACAGTCATATTCTTGCGAAAGCGCGTACGCAGTATCGAAATATCGTCCAGACTTTAGATGGTACGATTGTGACAGGAAATGAACATGGATATTTTGTGAAAGGGAAGGTTGTGATCGCAGCATCCAGCCCGGAACTTCTCGAGAACTTTATTGAGAAAGATGACTTGGTAGTTTTGGGAAATCGTTATGAATCACAGCTGTGTGCTCTTGAGATGGAGGCAAGCTGTATTGTTGTCTGCCAGGGATCGGAAGTGTCAAAGACGATTAAAAAGCTGGCAGAAGAAAGACAGTGTGTTGTGATCAGTACGCCGCATGATACATTTACTGTAGCCAGATTGATTAATCAGAGTATTCCGGTAAAGCATTTTATGAGTAAGGAAAATCTGACGACATTTAAGATGAGTGATTATGTGGAAGATATCAAAGATGTGATGACAAAGAAGAGATTCCGTGATTTCCCGGTTGTAGACAGAAAAGGAAGAATTTGTCGGATTGATTTCGAGAAGGCTTTTGATCGATGCAAGAAAAAAACAGCTGATTTTAGTGGATCACAATGAAAAATCTCAGGCTGTGGATGGAATCGAAGAGGCAGATATCCAGGAAATCATAGATCATCACAGACTTGGAAGCATTGAGACGATCGGACCGGTATATTTCAGAAACCAGCCGGTTGGATGTACTGCAACGATTGTTTATCAGATGTATGAGGAACAGGGGGTGATGATCGACAGGATGATCGCATCCCTTCTGTGTTCTGCAATTATTTCCGATACACTGATGTTCCGTTCGCCTACGTGCACTGATGTGGATCGAAGAGCGGCGGAGTCACTTGCGAAGATTGCAGATATTGATATTGAGAGCCTTGCAAGAGAGATGTTTAATGCGGGAAGCAATCTGAAGAATAAGACTGCGGAGGAAATATGTTTCCAGGACTTTAAGAAATTTAATATTGGAGATGTGGAGTTCGGTGTTGGGCAGATCAATTCAATGAACAAAGATGAACTGCATGACATCAAGGAAAAGTTGATTCCTTATCTGAAGGAGGCAATGTACAGTCAGGGATTGGATCGCATTTTCTTTATGTTAACGAATATTATTGAAGAGTCCTACAGAGCTTTTGTGTGACGGTGCAGGTGCAAGGGAGCAGGTATTTGATGCGTTTGATTTGAGAGAAGATACGGAAGACATTATCTTTAAAGGGAGTTGTTTCCAGAAAGAAACAGTTAATTCCGAATTTCGTAATTGCGTTGCAGCAATAGAAGGGACAGGATATGGAGAAACAATTATGGAAACCGGGAAATATGATCTATCCACTGCCAGCAGTGATGGTGAGTGTCGGGGATGCCGATGGCAATACCAATATTATCACAGTTGCATGGACAGGGACAATCTGTACGAATCCAGCGATGGCATATATTTCTGTGAGACCAGAACGCTATTCCTATGAAATGATTCGCAGCTCAGGAGAGTTTGTGATCAATCTGACGACAAAAGATCTTGTGCATGCGACAGATTATTGTGGAGTAAAATCCGGCAGGGATGTGGATAAGTGGAAAGAGACTCGGCTTACAAGAGGAAATGCGGAAAAAAGCTTCGCTATGCACCGACAATACGTAGAAAGCCCTGTCAATATCGAGTGTAAAGTAACAGAGGTAAAGGAACTTGGATCTCATCATATGTTTTCTTGCGACGGTGGAGGCGGTACAGGTCGATGGAAACTTATATGGTCTGCAGGTGGGAAGTTTGAACTGAATCAGGCAGAACTTCTTGCGTATTCGCATGGTTCCTATTTAGAAACCGGGAGAGAACTGGGGACATTTGGTTACAGTATCCGAAAGAAGAATAAAAGCAAGGCGCAGAATCCTTCCAAGAAAAGTGAAAACAGGACACAGCGTGCCCGGAAAGATAGATAGAAGAAACAGGACAAAAAATGTCTGCTGGAAGTCCAAAAAGAAAGAGTGTGTTTCAAGGAAATGTCAGAATGTGTATGACATGGAGCGGGGACACATTCTTTTTTATTGTGGTTCATATATATGATATGAGCAAGAGGGGGAGGGAAAGTGGTTTGCATAGAAAATCTATACTGCAATTTCTTGGGATGTTATATTTGGTATGCCTGATTTTGAAGGCGGGAAGTGGTCGGGAGGCTGAGGAGGCTGATGGAGCTATTACGGCGGGAGTGGAGAAGCCAAAGATAGCGATTACATTTGATGATGGTCCGCATCCGGTATGGACGCCGAAACTTTTGGAAGGACTAAAAGAGAGGGAGGTTTTGGCAACATTTTTTCTGATCGGATCCAATATAGACGGAAATGAGACTGTTGTAAAGGAAATGTACGAAAATGGACATATCGTTGGAAATCATACGTTTCATCATGTAGAGATGACAAAACTGTCAGATGAAAAGGCGATGGAAGAGATTCGGATGACCAACGAAAAAATTTCTGCAATTACCGGTGAGCCGGTGTCGTTTATGCGCCCGCCGTTTGGGGCATGGCAGAAAGGTCTGGAAAAAGAGATGCAGGTTTTGCCAGTAAACTGGTCTGTGGATACGCTTGATTGGACGACGAAAAATGCGGATGAAATTGTGAACAAGGTAGTGACGGAAGTCAAAGAAAATGATATTATTTTAATGCATGACTGTTATGAAAGTTCTGTGAATGCGGCTCTCAGAATTGTGGATATTTTAAAAGAGAGTGGTTATGAATTTGTGACAGTGGAAGAGTTGATCCTCCCATAGAATGATTGGAGAGGAAAATGGTGAATCTGCCGGAGATGCAGGCGAATAACAGAAGAGAGAACAATTATAGATAAAGGAGTAACAAGATGATAAATGAATTTTCCAGAATGGAGTTACTGATTGGAAAAGATTGTGTAGAAAGTTTGAAGGAGAAGACAGTACTTGTATTCGGTGTGGGAGGAGTTGGATCACACTGTATTGAGGCACTGGCAAGAAGTGGTATCGGTCATTTGATCCTGGTGGATAATGACACCGTATCACTGACCAATATCAATCGGCAATCGATTGCTTATCACAGTACGATCGGACAATACAAGACGAGGGTGATGAAAGAAAGAATTCAGGATATTTGCCCAAAAACAGAAGTGACAGTCCATGAAACATTCGTCCTTGAGGAGAATGCAGCGGAGCTTTTGGATGGGAATATCGATTATATCGTCGATGCGATCGACACAGTGACAGCAAAACTTGCGATTGCTCAGATTGCCGATCAGAGAGGGATTCCGATGATCAGCAGTATGGGAACGGGAAATAAGCTTCATCCGGAATTATTTGAAATTACAGATATTACAAAGACATCTGTCTGCCCGCTCTGTAAGGTGATGAGAAAGGAATTGAAGAACCGGGGAGTAGCACATTTAAAAGTACTCTACTCAAAAGAAAAGCCGGTCGATGTCTCAAAAAATATTACGGAAGAAGAAAAAGGAAATAAGCGTTCACTGCCGGGAAGTATTTCCTTTGTACCTCCGGTGGCAGGACTGATCATTGCCGGGGAGGTTATCCGTGATCTGGCAGGAATTTCATAGGAGGAAAAGATATGGATCTGTTTGATTATATGAGAGAAACGACAAAGAAAAAAGAGTCTCCGCTTGCATCGCGTCTGCGTCCGAAGACTCTGGAGGAAGTGGTAGGACAGCAGCATATAATTGGAAAAGATAAGCTGCTTTATCGGGCAATCAAGGCGGACAAGTTGAGTTCTATTATTTTTTATGGACCTCCGGGAACCGGGAAGACAACACTGGCAAAGGTGATTGCCAATACGACTAGTGCCAATTTCACTCAGATCAATGCGACAGTTGCGGGCAAGAAAGATATGGAGGAGGTTGTCAGGCAGGCAAAAGACAATCAGGGAATGTATGGGAAGAAGACAATCTTGTTTGTCGATGAGATCCATCGGTTTAACAAAGGACAGCAGGACTATCTGCTCCCGTTTGTAGAAGATGGTACGCTCATCCTGATTGGAGCGACTACGGAAAATCCCTATTTTGAAGTCAACGGCGCGTTGATTTCCCGCTCCAGTATTTTTGAATTAAAGCCGCTGGAAAAAGAAGATATCCGTAGATTGATCATGCGGGCGCTGACAGATGAAGAGCGTGGAATGGGAAGTTATCATGCGATCATCGATGAAGATGCGCTGGAATTTCTTGCAGATATTTGTGGTGGGGATGCAAGAAATGCTCTGAATGCGATAGAGCTTGGGGTATTGACGACGGAGCGGTCGGAGGATGGAAAGATCCACATTACGATCGATGTTGTATCAGAGTGTATCCAGAAGAGAGTTGTGCGCTACGATAAGGGAGGGGACAACCACTATGATACCATTTCTGCATTTATCAAAAGTATGCGCGGATCCGATCCGGATGCCGCAGTCTTTTATCTTGCAAAAATGTTGTATGCAGGGGAAGATGTGAAGTTTATTGCCAGAAGGATTATGATCTGTGCATCAGAAGATGTAGGGAATGCAGATCCGATGGCGATTTCTGTGGCGGTAGCCGCGGCGCAGGCGGTGGAGCGTGTCGGAATGCCGGAAGCCCAGATCATCTTGTCGCAGGCGGTACTATATGTGGCGACAGCGCCTAAGAGTAATTCAGCAGTAAATGCGATCATGGCTGCAAATGCAGCGGTGCGGGCACATAAGACTACAGTACCGTCTCATCTGCAGGATGCGCATTACAAAGGTTCTGCAAATCTCGGAAGAGGAACTGGATATAAATACGCGCATGACTATCCAAATCACTATGTAGAGCAGCAGTATCTTCCAGAGGAGATTAAAGACATGCAATTTTATGAGCCTTCGGATATGGGATATGAAAAGGAGATTCAGGAGCATTTCCGAAGGATCAAAGGGAAATAAAGTGTTTTGCAGGTAAGGCTGCTTAGCGAAGAAACGATTTTTCGCCTACCAAATCAATAAAAATCTGTCTTGGATGGCGAATATTGCCTGTCAAGACAGATTTTTTATTTGCTCCGATGGAAAGGAAATCTGGTAATCGAAAAGGAACCGACAACTTATCGTTTGACAGAGCGTATTGCGACAAAAGATGGAATATTATGTTTGTGTAGATTCCCCTGACCGCTTGTATCTTCATATAGATCAGTAAGCTGGAAATCCAGCTTTTAACTGTCCTCCGATCTGTTCTTCTAATGTGTGAGAAAATTGGATTCCCCAGTCATACTTCATGGAGTCTCATATTGTTTTTTATTTTTTAATGGGTGAAACGGCAGAGAATAGGTCAGATACTCTTCGTTTTCATCAAAAACATAGTTGATTCCGAGATCATATCCACCAAGCAAGACTCCCCCTTTTTTCAAAATGCGGTAACATTCTTGGAAAACAGGTTCTACTTTTTCTATATAGCAGTTAGAAACTGGGTGAAAGATCAGATCAAATATCCCATCTTCAAAGGGAAGTGGCTGTGTCATATCTGCTTGAATGATTGTTACAGGATATCCTTCTCTGTCAGCGACTAGCTGCTCACTTGCACATTGTTGGGAAGAATAATCCAGTACGGTACAATCTGCTCCGAGGGCAGCAAAAATAGGAATCTGCTGTCCACCGCCGCTTGCAAGACCAAGCACTTTTTTGCCACACAGACTGCCGAACCATTCATGAGGAACAGCTTTTGTCGGAGTAAGAAGAACATCCCATTCCCCTTTTTGTGCGTTTTGGATAAAGCTCATGGGAGATAGGCTGTCCCCAAACCCAACCATCCAGACACCAGGTATCGATTGCTTCAGCATTTATTTTCTGATAGTTCATTGTAAAATCTCCTTATAAAAGTTGTTTTGTCCGATTTTTGTCTGTAAAAACATTTACCATAACAGATTTTAGAAATAGAAGAAAACAATCTATAATAGATTCTGCATCACGAAGGCATAGATTTCCTGATTTTTTCTGTTTCCAGTGGTGGACGACAGTTTTTGCTTCCTGTTCGGTCGGTACTGTGATAGTCAAGTCGATCAGAGAACCGTGATTTTCCGTGACTTGGCAGCGAACAGAAAATTCATGATTATCATTTCGGTAGTAGTCTGCGCGCACAGCGACAGCGTTCTTCAGTTCGTAATGCTTTTCCTGAAGAAAGGTGTCAATCTCATCCTGAATAGTAGGAGAAATCTTGTTTTGAAAAAACTGGATCGTCTCAGCACCTTCTTCTGTCAGATGATAGAAGGTGCGGCTGTGTTCTTTCTCCAGACGGATCAGATTAGCATTTTCCATTTCCGAGAGTGCCTGCTGGAGTGTGAAATAATTCGTGTATTCCTTGTCGAGGACAAATTCGGAGATTTGTGAGTTCGTCAGAGGGAAATCCACTTTCTGAAGCATATATAAAACAATTAATTTGTACAAAGTAAATGAGTCTGACATTGTACGCAAATCCTTTCTAAAATCATAGTTTGTAGTTCTTCCCCTGCCAAAGATCCTGTTCCTTGAAATATTGATTCACTTTGTTGAGGACAAGACGCTTGTGTCCGGTCCAGCATGGAGCAATCAACAGTTCTTTTGGCCCATCGCCGGTCAGGCGGTGGATGACGATATCTGGACGCAACTGCGTAATACACTTTCCAAGAAATGCAATGTATTCCTCCATTGTCGGGACGAAGAAAGGGGGAAGTTTCATAATAGTCGGCGAGATCAGTTCCATGTAGAATATGAAGAAGCTGGAGCTTGATTCCTTGAATATCCATTGTATTTAGATAAGAAATCGTCTCCTGCATCATCAGTTCTGTCTCACCAGGGAGATATAAAATCGTATGGACAATCACTTCCACACCAATCTGCCGGAGATTTCTGACAGCTTCCTCAAAGACGGAAAGCGAGTATCCGCGCCGGATAAACTGGGCGCTCTGTTCATGGATTGTCTGAAGACCAAGCTCTACCCATACGGGTTTGATCCGATTCAGACGTGCTAAAAGTGTGAGAATTTCGTCATCCAGACAGTCTGGTCTGGTGGCAATGGAGAGAATCTTGACTTCAGGACAGGAGATTGCCTCTGTAAAAATCTTCTCCAGATAACTGACTTCGGCATAAGTGTTTGTGTATGCCTGAAAATAGGCAATATAAGAGACTGCATCGGTCTTTTTCTTTATTTGCTCTTTGCCGGATGCAATTTGTTGCCGGATAGATTCGCGAGGATTTCCTGCGAAATCACCGGAGCCTCCGGCGCTGCAGAAAATGCAGCCCCGGTCTCCGAGTGTACCGTCACGGTTTGGGCAAGTCATTCCGCCGTTTAAAGCAAGTTTATAGAGCTTTTCACCGTAAGTATGTTTTAAGTGATAATCGAGAGAGTGGTATCTCTTTTCGCCCCAGCGCTTCATTAGATCAGATCCTTAATCGCCTTGCTTACGACATCGGCAACACGTGGGTCAAATGCTTCCGGGAGGATATTGGTATCGCTTAAATCTTCATCCGAAACGAGACTTGCGATTGCCTCAGCAGCGGCAAGTTTCATCTCTTCCGTAATCTGTGTGGCACGTCCTTCCAGAGCACCTTTGAAAATGCCAGGGAATGCGACAACATTATTGACTTGATTTGGAAAGTCAGAACGTCCAGTTCCAATGACACGTGCACCACCTTCTTTTGCAAGATCCGGCATGATTTCAGGAACAGGGTTTGCCATCGCAAATAAGATAGAATCTTTATTCATGGAAGCAACCATCTCTTTTGTGACAATATTCGGTGCGGATACTCCGACAAAGATGTCAGCTCCTTGCAATGCATCTGCAAGTGTTCCCTTCTTCCCTTCCAGATTGGTGACTTCTGTCATCTTTTTTGCATCCAGTTTAAATTCGGAGAATCTTTGGAAATGATTCCATTGATATCACACATGGTAACATGGCAGAACCGTAAGTAAGAAGAAGCTTTGTGATGGCGATTCCGGCAGAACCTGCACCATTTACAACAATCCGACATGCTTCCTTTTTCTTACCGGTTACTTTCAGCGCATTGATGATGCCGGCAAGGACAACAATGGCAGTTCCATGCTGGTCATCGTGAAATACCGGGATATCAAGAAGTTCTTTTAAACGCTCCTCAATTTCAAAACATCTCGGAGCAGAGATATCTTCCAGATTGATGCCTCCAAATGCCGGAGCAATGTTGACGATTGTGCGAATGATCTCCTCGGTATCCTGAGTATCAAGGCAGATCGGAACTGCATTGACTCCACCAAATTCCTTGAATAAAACGGCTTTTCCTTCCATAACAGGCATTGCTGCATAAGCGCCGATATTTCCGAGACCGAGAACAGCGCTTCCATCCGAGATGACAGCGATCGTATTGGCTTTCATCGTATATTTGTAAGCAGCTTCCTGGTCCTGGGCAATCACCTTGCAAGGCTCTGCGACACCTGGTGTATATGCAATTGCAAGGTCTTCTCTGGAATTTACTTTGGCTTTTGCACTGATCTCTAATTTCCCATTCCATTGTTCATGCATTTGTAATGCCTTTTCGTTTGTTGTCATATTATTCACACCTTTTCTTTTTCATATTTTGAAACTTCTAAAGTTATGATAACATTCCGGTGAAATCAAATCAACAAGGATTGCTGAAAAAAATACTTTCTTTTTCCCTAAAAATAGTGTATAATGCGTATATCTTAAGAGAAGTCATGTCAGACGAATATTCCCGCAGATACTTATTAATAATTAAAATAATTAGGATAGACAAATGAATAGCGAAAGGAAGTAGGATAATGAGAGAAAAATATGAATCATTACCGTTAACGTCTTTGAAGGAAATCGCAAAAGCGCGAGGATTAAAAGGGGTATCGACAATGAAAAAAGCAGATATCATCGAATTAATGCTGAAAAAGACGAGCAGGATAAAGCAGAAGAAGCAAAAGAAGAGGTAAAAAGCGAGAAAACAGGGGTCATTGATATTGAGGAGCTGGACAGCGGAATTACGGCGCAGGGGATTCTTGAAGTGCTTCCGGATGGATATGGATTTATCCGGAGCGATAACTATCTTCCGGGAGAGAATGACGTCTATGTATCACCGTCACAGATTCGCAGATTTAATCTGAAAACTGGAGATATCCTGACTGGAAATACGAGAATCAAGACACAGTCGGAGAAATTCAGCGCACTCTTATATTTGACGACGGTCAATGGAATGCGTCCGGCAGAGGCGGCGAGACGGACAAATTTTGAAGATATGACACCAATTTTTCCTAACGAAAGACTTCGCCTGGAACATCCAAAAAGCTCTACGGCGATGCGCATCGTAGATTTGCTTTCCCCAATAGGAAAAGGACAGAGAGGAATGATCGTTTCTCCTCCGAAGGCTGGTAAGACAACTTTGATCAAGGAAGTGGCGCTGTCAGTTTTGAGAAACAATCCAGAGATGCACATCCTGATTCTTTTGATCGATGAGCGTCCAGAGGAAGTGACAGATATTAGGGAAGCGATCACCGGGAAAAATGTAGAAGTCATTTACTCTACGTTTGACGAACTTCCTGAACATCATAGGAGAGTGTCGGAGATGGTGATTGAGCGTGCAAAGCGTTTGGTAGAACATAAAAAAGATGTGATGATCTTACTTGACAGTATCACACGCCTTGCAAGGGCATACAACCTGACCGTTCCGCCGAGTGGAAGAACGCTATCTGGTGGTCTGGATCCGGCTGCGCTTTATATGCCGAAGCGGATTTTTGGTGCAGCTAGAAATATGAGAGAAGGAGGCAGCTTAACAATCCTCGCAAGTGCACTTGTAGACACTGGAAGCAAGATGGATGATGTTATTTACGAAGAATTTAAAGGAACTGGAAATATGGAACTTGTCCTCGACAGAAAGCTTCAAGAAAAAAGAGTGTTCCCGGCAATCGATATTCCAAAATCGGGAACAAGAAGAGAAGATCTTCTGTTAAGTGCAGAAGAACAGGAAGCAGTATATTCTCTGCGCCGTGCCTTAAATGGAATGAAGAGCGAGGAGGCAGTCGATAATATTTTAAATATGTTTCTCGCACGAAAAATAACGAAGAGTTTATCCAGATGGTAAAGAAGACCAAAAATTATCTAATGATTTTTACAAATAACTTGCAATGTGAAAATAAGTATGATACAATAAAAAAGCTGTTTAACAAATAATAAGCAAGCGTTCCTCTGTCATTACGATAGTAGGATGATTGCAAAGATATTCGCTGTGAGGGCGATATAACCTCACGAAATAAAAATGAAGAGGTGAAAATCATGAAAGAAGGAATACATCCAGTTTATCATCAGGCAACAGTAACATGTAACTGTGGAAACACATTCGTAACAGGATCTACAAAAGAAGATATCCACGTAGAAATCTGTTCTAAATGTCATCCATTCTACACAGGACAGCAGAAAGCTGCTCAGGCTCGTGGACGTGTTGATAAATTTAACAAGAAATACGGAATTCAGGAATAATCAGAATGACGAGAATAGGTTGAGGTGCAAATCTCAACCTTTTTTAACATTGTAGAGAATTGTACAGATATGACAGAGGGAAAGAATTAATGGAAATCTGTCTGAAAAATAGAAGGAGAGCGAATCTATGAAGTCATCAAATATTGGCGGGCAGGCGGTTCTGGAAGGTGTGATGATGAAGAACGGGGATCAGTATGCAGTAGCGGTCAGAAAACCGGACGGAGAGATTGCGCTTCAGAAGGAAGTATACGATGGGATTGTCAAATGGAAGAAACTGACAAAGATTCCATTTGTGCGAGGAATCTTCAGTTTTGTAGATTCTCTCGTGCTGGGAATGAAGACACTCTCTTATTCGGCAAGTTTCTTCGAGGAAGAAGAGGAGGAAGAACTAACCGAGAAGGAAGCGGCGAAAAAGGAGAAGCAGGAGAATTTGATTATGGGGATCACAATGGCATGTTCGGTAGTGATCGCGGTTGCAATCTTTATGGTTCTTCCTTACTTGCTGTCAAATCTTTTGAAACCGTTTGTGCCGGGCAGATTTGCCAGGACTGTTATAGAGGGAATCGTGAGGATTGTTCTGTTTATCGTATATATCCTGCTGATCTCGAAGATGAAGGATATTCAGCGCGTGTTCATGTATCATGGAGCAGAACATAAGTGTATCAATTGTATTGAGCATGGTATGGATCTGACTGTGGAGAACGTAAGAAAAAGTTCCAAACAGCACAAGCGGTGTGGGACAAGTTTTCTGTTTTTTGTACTGTTTGTCAGTATTATCGTCTGCTTTTTTATTACAACAGAGTCTCCGGTATTAAGAGTGTTACTGCGGATTGCACTGCTTCCGGTAATCGCGGGAATTTCTTATGAAATCATCCGGCTTGCAGGAAACACAGAGCATCCAGTTGTGGAATTGTTAAGCAAGCCGGGGCTAGCGCTTCAGAATCTGACGACGAAAGAGCCGGATGATGATATGATCGAAGTGGCAATCTGTTCGGTAGAAGCAGTCTTTGACTGGAAGAAATACCAAAAGGAAAATTTCCCGGAAGAGCCATAGAACAGGATGTGGGCAAAATCAATGAGAAGATTGCAAAAGAGATGACAAAATCTAACGGGATTGGTAAAAGGGGATCAGTATGACGATACAGGAACTATATAAAGAAGGAATTTTTCGTCTGAAGCAGGCAAGAATCGCGGAGGCAGAACTGGATGCCTGGTATCTGCTCGAATATGTGACAGGAATCAGCAGGACGATGTATTATCTGAAGCAAGCGGAGCCTGCAGAAGAGCAAGCGGCGGAAAGATATTTTGACTGTATCAGCAGGCGGGCGCAGAGGATTCCGCTTCAGCATATTACTGGGGAGCAGGAATTTATGGGATTGCCATTTATTGTCAATGAACATGTGTTAATCCCGCGACAGGATACAGAGATACTTGTAGAGGAAGCATTGTCTCATTTGAGTGGAAACGAACAAGTGCTGGATATGTGTACCGGTTCCGGATGTATTTTGATCAGTCTGGAACATTACCGGAAAGGGATCCGGGCAGTCGGGGCAGATATTTCGGATGAAGCGCTTCAGGTGGCGAAAAGAAATGCAGAGAGCCTAAATGCTGATGTCACGTTTCTGAAAAGCGATCTGTTTGAACAAGTTGCCGAGAGATATGATCTGATCGTGTCCAATCCGCCGTATATCCGAACAAAAACAATTGAGGGAACTGGAAGAGGAAGTAAGGCTGCATGATCCGATGATTGCATTGGACGGAAAAGAAGATGGATTATATTTTATAGAAAGATTACAGAAAAAAGCCGGGAACATTTGAAGCAGGGTGGTTGGCTCCTCTTTGAAATCGGGTATGATCAAGGAGAGGATGTTGCAAAGATGATGGAGAAAGCCGGGTTTACAGAGGTAACGGTAAAAAAGGATCTGGCGGGACTTGACCGTGTGGTATCCGGCATGTACAATAGATGAGAGAAATGGAGGAATAGATATGTTTGATAAATTAGAAGATCTGTTGATCCGCTATGAGGAAATCATGGGCGAACTTCAGGAACCGGATGTTGCAAATGACCAGGAACGGTTTCGGAAGCTGATGAAAGAGCAGGCTGATTTAGCTCCGATCGTGGAGGCATATACAGAATATAAAAAAGCAAAACAGTCTATCGCAGATAGTGAGGAAATGCTTGAAATCGAATCTGATGAAGAGATGAGAGAACTTGCAAAAGAAGAGCTCAGCTCCTCGAAAAAACGTGTGGAGGAATTAGAGCATGAATTGAAGATTCTTCTTCTTCCAAAAGACCCGAACGACGATAAGAATATTATGGTAGAGATTCGTGCCGGAGCCGGTGGAGATGAGTCGGCTTTGTTTGCGGCAGAAGTATATCGTATGTATGTGCATTATGCAGAGAGCAAGAGATGGAAGACAGAGATGATCTCTGTCAATGAAAATGGAATCGGTGGATTTAAGGAAGTCGTATTCATGGTAAGTGGACAGGGCGTTTACTCTCGGATGAAATACGAAAGTGGAGTACACCGTGTACAGCGTGTGCCGGAGACAGAGTCCGGTGGACGTATCCACACATCCACAATCACTGTTGCGGTGATGCCGGAAGCGGAGGAAGTGGATGTTGTGATCGAAGAGAAAGATATTCGTATCGATGTAATGAGAGCATCTGGAAATGGTGGGCAGTGTGTCAATACAACAGACTCTGCAGTTCGTCTTACACATTATCCGACAGGAATTGTGATTTACAGCCAGACAGAGAAATCACAGCTTCAGAACAAAGAGAAAGCATTCCGCTTACTGCGTTCAAAACTGTATGAATTAGAGTTAGAAAAACAGCAGTCCGCAGAGGCAGAGGCAAGAAGAAGCCAGATTGGAACAGGAGATCGTTCGGAGAAGATCCGTACTTACAATTTCCCACAGGGACGTGTGACAGACCATAGAATTAAATTGACACTGCATAAGCTGGACAGCATTTTGAACGGAGATTTAGATGAAGTGATTGACAGTTTGATCGCAGCAGATCAGGCGGCAAAACTGAGTAATATGAATGAATAATTGTTCTTGTCTACAAAAAGTGGTCAAAGAAGAGAAAACTGTTACAAAGTAAAAAATAAAAGAGAAATACCAGTC
>ENA-OQAB01000909-OQAB01000909.1-human-gut-metagenome-genome-assembly--contig:-NODE-909-length-14842-cov-4.639619_pt1 | contig 14842 bp, 10 predicted proteins | sample MGYA00242490_ERZ504517 | MGnify/ENA primary metagenome ERZ504517 (study PRJEB26092, sample SAMD00036298) | human gut metagenome | host: Homo sapiens | study: EMG produced TPA metagenomics assembly of...
TTTTTTCCCTTAGTTTACGCCATTTATAGCCGTTTTTGAAATTTTCAAACCTCCCGGGATTTTCGCCCCAAAAATCGGTTTTTCTTTCGGCTAACGTATTTACCCCTTATTTATATTTAGTATACTTTTTTTCGACTATTCTGTCAATTAGTCAAAGTCCCCAGGCTTTCCCGATTCACGCCCCGAGATACTTTTCCATTCGCCGCAGCAAATCGAGAATCAGCTCTTTTAATGGCCTCTGTCGACAGGGAACCTTCGTCTTGAGCGTGGTTGATACGATTCCGTTCGATGCGAAGCAGGAAGTAGTCGTGGAGGATTTCTAAGGTTGCTTTGGCCGGGCGTTTGTACCCGACATAGTCATAGCTCATCATTCGTAAGTAATAGACCTGGCGATTATTCCAAGCGATTTCTGATTCATAGATACCGGGAACGTTCCCTACGGACGGTGGCTGATGTTCTAAAAATTCATCGGGCAGGGGCAGCAAGGTCCGAAAAAATTCATACGATGCCGTCTTCAAAACGTTATACAGGGCCGATACCCTTTGATTTTTTAAGTATTCATCCAGCGTCAGATTAAAGTTAGGACTATTTTTGATTCGATGATACATGCGATGCAAAATGGCATAGATTTTCGGCCACTTCTGTTTCAGTTCCTCCTTCGTCATCTTATCCGTCGTCAGGTCATCGAGGATCTGCCGTACAAAACGCAACTCTTCCAGCAGGGCTTTGAAATAGGCAGCCTCCTTAGGGTATCGGCGCAGGACATCATCCATGTCACCTGAGGCTTCAAAGTCGGCGATGATGGTGCGGAGCCTCGTTTCCCGCTTCTTTTTTTCCAATCGGGGAAACAGGCGGTTCAAGTAAGCGTCGCTATCTGCTTTCGACCGTCTTACGGTAAGATCATTCAAAAAATACTGCTGCCATGTTTGGCGAGGCAATTTTTCCCGAATACATTGATTGGGAATAAATTTTTTAATAGGGTAAAAAATATGCCGATCCACCACCTCACTGGGAATCCACTCGCTGCACAAGGTCAGTGCCTGTTGGAGGCAGTCTTTTTCGACGCACCAGCGAATGATGTCGAGGTTCGTAACGTCTTCCTTTAAAAGCAAACCGTACTCCCCTCGGAAGACTTCTAACATGCGCAGAAACATGTCTTCCTGATGGGAAACGGCCTCGACCTGTTCAAATTTCTTCAAGTCTTCCCGGAGTTTTCTGGCCAACGGCACAATTTTCCCGGTCCGGCAGAGGCGTATGGCTTGGGTAAAGTCATGCATGTCTTGCAGCAGCCGCTTCGTTTCCGGCGGCTGTTCAGCCCCTTCCATACAGGCCATAATCTCCCGAGCACTGCCGAAGTTGATGAATTCATCAGTCCCTGAAAGGAGGTGGAACAGCCGACAGATGTCGGTTACATCTTCGACTTGTCGTTCATAGCAGTCAACCTCAAGGACAGCCATCGTCCGAATTCCGTAGTGTTTCAAAATCTGCATGACGGCCAGCATCATCGCCGTATGACGAAAAGAGCCGGTAACATCCGCGTGGAGCTGTACGCCCTCAGACGGCCCTTGCTGCGCTGTTATACAGGCACGAATGGTGCCGGCCATTTCAAAGGCCTGCCCCATTCGGTCTCCAATCTGACCGTGTTCATCGTAGTCGACGCGAATACAACGAGCTGCCAATGACTGTATCCGTTCCAGAAAGAGAGCTTCATGCGTCAAGCTGCGCTCATGCCCCGCTTCGTCGACATAGCGAAGCTCTTCTTGTGTCCCCCTTGGTTGAAAGATAGAACAGATAATCGATTTGTCTCCCTGCCGTTTTAAGGAAATCGCCGTCCGGCGAATGGCCGCTTCATTGTCCTGGACGCAGTCGATCATCGTCCCGTCGATATTTTTATAACGCGAAACAACCAAAGTTCGGTCATGATGAAGACGAACCTCGTTTAAAAACAGCAGCATGATATGTTTCATCGGCTCACTCCTTTTTATGGCAGCCTCATTCCAAAATCTGCCTCAGTCATCACGAACACGTCAAACAGTCTAAGTCATTCCCGGAATATAGTCGATTCGTTACCCAAAGGCAATAACCCGAAAAGCCCAGAAGATTCCTAAAAAATGATATCAAAATGGCGATAGCTTGCTGTATTACATCACGTAAGACCTGCCGTACTGATTTATAGCAATCAAAAAACGACGCCTATTTTCTATATGATGAGAGTTTAGCAAACCCGTCCTCATGCGGTAGAGCGCGGATATGCGTTAAAATTATTGTTAAAAAATTAGCATCATTTGTATATTATATTTCTACATTACGGTTACAGAGTCCTGCCAGATCATTGATTTTTACCTGCCATTCTTTGTAGCGAAAACACTCCCTTTGAGGGACGGCTGCCGAAATTTACGGTGTCGTTCCCATTCAAAGGGAGTATTTTTATGTTACGTTCTTATGATTTTGGAAAGTCTTTCAGAGCCTATTTGCGTTTTGCCACGCGTACGCGTTCTACGGTCGGATTACCGTCTTTATCGGTACGGACGGTGTCGACGGTGAACCGTTCTAATTCAGGGGCAAATTCGGTGAGAATCTTGTCCGACAGGGTCGCGCCGTTGACCATAGCCCGATACAGCATGGCGGCAAATTCGTAGCGCGTCATGGGGCGGTCGCCGTCAAACCGGCCGTCAGGATAACCCTGAATCATGCCGTTTCCGGCAAGGGTTGCCACGTATTCATAAGCCCAGTGATTCTGCGGAACGTCCGGGAAGAGCTGGAGCTTCGACGTATCGATCTTGCGGCCGGCATTGGCGTCGAGCATGGCCGACTTCATGGCTTCCAGTTCACGGCGCAGGTCTTTGATTTCCTTAGCCATGGCCACGCGGGATGTGGAAATGCTGTTGCCCTGACCAAACTTAATGGATACGCCGGCATTCACCATGTTATTGCCATTGCCGACGGTTCCGCCGACGCTGAACATGGTGTCTTCATTAGGACGATAGAAGGCGCCGACGGCTACCGAATTTTCACCGCGGTAGTTGCCGTAACCAGCGGAGAAATCCCATTTGTCATCGGGGTCAAAATCGAGCGGATGAAGAGCTGCCAAAGCGGCGGCACCGGCGCCGACTTCATCGATGCGGTTGTCCAGTTGATTGACCTTGTTGCCCAAGTGGTTAATGGCCAGGCTGTTCTGGGCAACCTGCTGATTGACGCCTTGGAGCTGTTCTTCCGTAGCGGCACGGCCGACGGTTGCAAAGTCTTTGGAATCGAGGCTCGTATTGGTCAAGCCCGTAACTTCGCCGTCAGCACCATCTAACTCGATAATACCGATTTCGCCCATACCGGTCGTGCCGTTTCAGGGGATACTTCTTGCCTTCTTCGGTGCCTAAACTAAAGGTGCCTTCTCGCCATTGATTACGGCTCGTGTATTGCCTTGCGCCAATCGTAATCTTATTGTTGAGGCCGAATTTTAATTTTGCATTGTCTTTATGTACGAATACGTTCTGGTTGCCTTCCGCATTTATGTAGCCGCCAAAGTCTATCGTAGTATCCTTTTCTACTTTTGAGTATTTTCTTCGTTAGCTGAAATGTTCCAGCCCGATAGGCACTGTTTTTAATATCTGTAATGGCTGCATTTAATTGTTCTTCCGTTGCGGCGCGACCTACAGTCGCAAAGTCTTTGCCATCAAGTTTTAGATTTGTTAAGCCCTTAACTTCGCCGGCAGCACCGTCAACATTTACTTTACCGATATTGGCAATACCTTTTTGTCCATCAAGGGATATTTTAGTATCTCCACTGCCTACTTGTACACTAGCATTATCGCCGTCAATGGTTACCTTATTATCGCCGGTGCCGACATTAATGCTCGTATTGAGGTCAAAGGTTAAATTCGTTTTGTCCTGAGCTACGACGATATTCTGATGACCGGCTGTATCTTTGGCTCCGGAGAAATCGACCTTGTCATTGCTGGCGACATCCACACCGTCTTTCCCATTAGCCGATACAGTCCAGCCTTTATAGGATTTCTTGTCGATATCGGACATAGCTGCACTCAACTGTTCTTCCGTTGCAGCACGGCCTACTTTAGCAAAGTCAGCAACATCGAGAGTTTTATTGGTTAATCCCGTAATATGGCCTTTGGTACCGTCAATCTTAACGGGATTATTGCCTTCTTTGGCTTCGCCGATGGTGACGATATCGTTCAACTTAAGGTTGTAATCGGTGACATTCGTAGTGGCATCTTCTGTCGGTGTTAAAACGAAATTATCGTCTGCACTGACGCTGGCACCCTTAGCATTAACGGTATATTGCTTCTTGCCGTCTGCATCAGTACCTTCAACGACAGATGCGATGTTTGTACCCGGGGCCACACTACCGCCGGCAGCCGCAATTTGAGCCGTCAAATCATTGGTCAAGTGGTAGATCTGCTGACCGTTGATGGCGTCGTAGGAGGTAGCTGAGATACGGCCTTTGGCTACATTGATGATACGGCGTTTATTAGATGAATCACCAACAGAAAGGATTCCATAAGAACCATCAGTGCCGGAAATATTCCATTGTTTATTGTAGAAATCCCCTAAATCAGTTTGAAATGTTTTTAATTTTGTTGACGTAAATATATCATCGGCTTTTACTTTACTACTGTAACCTAAAGCCGTACTGTACTTGGTGTCAGCCTCAACAGCTGAGCTTCTACCAATTGCCGTACCACCGGAACTGCTGACCTTAGATTCAGAACCTACGATGGTAGCCCATTTGACATTGTCAGGGACAACTGATTTATAACCACCAATGAAGGAATAATCTGCACCGGTACCAATGGTTGATTCAGCCCCTATTACGGTTCCATAATAACTGCTGCTCTTGGTTTTATAACCAATTAAAGATGAGCGATCGGAGCGTTCGGCAATCTCTGCTTCACTACCCACAGCCACACTATAACCGGTATTAACTTTAGTATGATACCCCAATGCTATTGAGTTACTAGGATTTCCCCCTTTTGTACTAACAGTAGCGCCGGTACCAAAGGCAAAGTTATTTGAGCCAGTAGCATTTGCACTCGAACCAATGGCAATCGAGCTCATAGAATTTGCTTTAGCTTTTACCCCAATAGCCAGACCATTCTGTGCCCCATCAGCAACGGTCGCGCCATTGCCAATAGCGACAGCATTCTCAGCACTCCCGCCGACCTTAGATTGATAGCCGAGAGCGACTGCATAGCGACTTAGTTTTTCAGCCGTACCAATTCTTGCCTCATGACCGAGAGCGATACTGGAGCGACCGTTAACTTTGGCAGAATAGCCAATAGCTGATCCAAACCATGTTCCATCATAAACTTTTGAAAAAGAGCCGATAGCCGCGCTATGGGGCGCATCATCCCCAATACTGGCAGAAACCCCACCAATGGCAATGGAGTGGTCAGAACTCTTCCCGACTTGAATATTCGTTCCCATGGCAACGGTCCAGTCCGTTTCATCATCGATTCTGGTCCCATCAGTCCCTATTGCAATGGAATTTTCTGCCTGATCGCCAATGGAAACACTGGTACCGATAACGATGCCCCGACCATTTGAATTTATAGTATTGCCCATCTTAGCGCCGGTCCCGATAACGATACTATAAGGGGATTCATTAATTGCGTCCTTACCAATGACAACAGAACCATTACTGCCCGGCCAGTAGTTAGGTGTCGACGTTGGGAATGGCCCGTTTTTAGCTCCATTACCAATGACAACGGAATCATCAGTATTCTTGCCGAATTCCATATTATTGCCGATAGCCACAGAGTTATTAATATCTTCGGTTACCTTATTATTACTTCCAATAAAAACGGTCTTACTAATCTGCTTAGCAGAGGTATTATTATTGCCCAAAATGACCGTATCTTTATAGTCTCGATAATAACCATTCGGTTCCGTGAAAATTTGATTATTATTCCCGATTATCCATGAATACTTTGTTACAGAAATGGCATTACCATCCCCAATAACGTAATCATATCCACTTGATGAACCCAAGGTATTCTTATCACCGGTAACCTTATTGTTACTGGTATTTACCGTATTACCATCACCGACGACGGCATTGTTCTTAGCATACTGTCCCATCGTGTTTTCTGTATCGAGGTGGGCCGTGAAATTGCCGTTAGCATCAGTATTCGTCACCCAGGTACTGCTGGTGGCAGCTTCTGCTATCCCACCGGCACCGGCCGTCAAGGCCAGCACGGCCAGGACAGCAGCCATTTTCTGTGTAACATGGCTTCCCGACTGTTTGGTGCAGCTGCGGACCAGCTCGGATACGACGACGTAGCGATGTTTTACTTTACTCCAAATAATCTTATAAATCCTGTTCATAATAATGTCTCCTTTCCTGGTTGTCTTCTGACATGAGTTTTTACCGTTCCGGGTTATTACGCGTTTCATGTATGGCAGGCAGGCACTGCATGGCCCGCCTGTTGACGGATTAAAATGACGGCTATTAATTTATCCTGTAATTCAAGAACCTTTCCGTCGGTAAAGGTCATCTTTTGGATGGTGAATTCCAGGGTATAGTTATCGAGCCCGTCGGTATAGACCTTCTTTTCCTTGTCGATGAAGGGATTCAACGATTTTTCGCTTTCGCTGTCAAAGGTCCAAATCTTACTTTGGCTATAGTCGGAAGCGGTGTAATTTTTATCGATGTTATCAATCTGGACGGGCAGGGTGACCGCTGTCGTTCCGTCCTTATCCTTGACGTTCAGATAACCCATGACAGAGCTGACCTTTTTATCCGGTGTCGGCAGGGTATAGCCGATTTGGAAGCGGATATAGTGGGACGGGAAGAAGGAATTCTGACTGACGATACTGCCGGAAATTCGATTGGATACGTCGAAGGCTGCGTCCATTTCCTTTTTGACCGGGGCGTTGATTTCCGCGAGTTTTTCCTGCGTCGCCTTTTCCTGTTCCTGCATAAATTCGATTAGGTTGGTCACTTCGACGACCTGCCATTCACCATTATCGATGGACCGCATCTTGATTTTCAGGTCAAAATCCTTGTCGACCTTTTTATCGTGGAGGGCAAGGGTCACAATGGCAATGTTGCCATCTATCTGCGTACTTTTAACCCCGGAATACTCGAGATCCGGCGTATTTAATTTCTGGCTGACTTCCTGAATGGAAGCCTGGTTCTTGCCGTCGCTTTGAGCCGGCTTTTCAAAATTCCCCGTTTCGACGTACTTCTCGGTTTCGGTGATCATCGTTTGAATCATGTTTTCTTTGAGGGCCGCCACGATACCGGATACAAAAGCATTGGAGGCGTTTTCCCCCAGGCTTTCCTGAACGATATCATCGAAGCCGCGGCTGTACAGAGACTTTAAATCGACATGACGCTTAAAGGTCGGTAAATCGTGGTTTTCAATCGATTTTTTGACGAGTCCCAAAGAATAAGCCGGCGTCTTGACCCAATAGAGGAAATAAAATAACAAGGCTCCGATAAGAATGATTAAGACCGCAGACAGACCGATAAGGACCTTGCGGTTCTTTCGAAATGATAATGGCATGATGACATCCTTCCCTTCCATTCGCCTGTGTAAATTCTAACCAACAAAATAATTGATATGATTTTGTTTTAATTATATGTAAAGCTCGTAAATTATTAGTAAATATATCTATATTATATATTTTTCTTAAAATAGATAATATTATATAGTATAATATGTGTTGGTTAAAGGCGAATATTTGTATAACTTTCTTTTTAGTATAACATATTAATTGTCCTAATTCTGTCATATTTGATAAATCTTTACAGTATTTTAATTATATATTTTCAACATAAGAAACATTTATTCATGCACAACAGCTATATGTCATTATGCTATAAAAACAAAGAATAGAAACAGATACTGCCACGGGCTTTATAAAATCAAATTCTTTTGATGGCAGACAGACGCCAAAAAGCCCTGCTCCACCGTCGTTCTGATGACGACGAAACAGGGCTTTTGGCAATATGATGTATCGCCGCTATTGCAGTGATAGACAGATACTTTTTATTCGGCGGCTATCTTCGATACCATAGCCGCTTTGAATTCATGGACTTCGTAGCGAGCCATATCGTCCTTAGCAAACACGTCTTCGGCGAGAATGGCGTCAAGTTCTTCCCGCGAAATCAGGTTAGACAGCATGATGCCGGCCTTAGGAATATCAAGGTAAGCCCAACGAGGACAAAATGTCCAAGGTTAAAATGTTTGGTAAACCATTCCGCATGCTGCTGAAATAAAGATTCGGCCTGGTCCTGAGGAATGTTTTCCGGATTCAAATATTCGCTGATGATAAACATGATGCATGCCCCCCTTTTCAGTCACGGAGAACCTCTTCTACTTATAGCTTACGGCATGGAGTTTAGTCCAGGCAAGGCGTTGCTTAGAAAATTTTGACATCTTTCGTCAGTTTCGGAGAGAAGGATTTTTATGTCGCATGTCGAATTTGTAACATATGGATTCTTTTTCAGACCTGATAAACAGATTGCCTTTGGCAATACAGACGATTTCCCATGGGGATTTTCTAAAGGAGGCGTTTCGATGAAGTGGAAGAAAGTTCTTTGTACCGGCCTTTTTACAGGCCTTTTGACGGTGACGGGAATGACAGGATTTGCCCTTGATTTGACCAAGGAAACCGACGTCATAAGCCGCAATCCGTCCAATGTCTATACGATGTATCTCGGCATGTCCGACAGTGAATTTAAGCAGAATTTTTCCGGCGTTACCGGCTGGAACTATAACAACTCGACACAGACCAAAATGTGGAAGCTGCCGAGTATTTTAGAAGCCTACGACAATGGCCAAATCGGCATCGTCCATACGTATGGCCGCTCTGAAAAGCACGACACGGTGCCCTACGTCATGAAGCGAGAAGCCCTGGAGGCTGATTTTAAAAAGGGCCGCCCTTTGGGAAATTATTCCGTTATGCTGAAGATGACCGTCAAATCGGATGATGTAAAAAAGCTGAAGCCCGATGATACGGCAGCCATCATGAAGGAAGGCCTGGATGATTTTAAATTGGCCGCCGACAACATGACCAAAGCCTTAGGCAAGGGGCCGACGGGATCGCAATATTTGGACGGTCAGATTAACGGCAATGAATTTGCCAAGACCATCATCTACTCCTGGTCGACAGGCGACCGCTCGGGCTATAGCCTCTCTATTTCGTACAAACTCCCCCAGACGATTGACCGCAGCCGCCCGCGGGCCGTCGATTATACAGAGCATCCTGAGTTTGATCCGGACGACGTCGTCATCACCGAGCTTAGCATGCAGCACTATGACTGGAATATAGAAGATAAATAGGAGGTTTCTATGTTCGATATTTTGAAGACCATCGGCGAAATCCTTATCGCCATCTGGGTCCTTCGCTATTTGATTCACATATACAATACCCTCGGCCGCACTCGCGAGCCCGTCCGCAAGGCTCTGGCCGATATTTCGACGTATAAGGCCCAGCGGGAAGCGACGCTCTATCACCTCTACGTCATTGCCGAGCAATTCAGCCAGCGAGAAAGCAACACCCTCACCCAAGCGAGCCTGGCGAATATGTCTCGTCAAAACGCTAATTTCCAGGCCTTGGCCGCGGCCTACCCGGATCTGAAGTCGAATCAGACCTATCAATCCCTCATGGACAGCGTGGAAGCCTTGGAAATCCGGATTCAAGAAAGCCGTCAGGAATATAATGAGGCTGTCAGTAATTATCAGACCCTGCGCAGCCAAATTCCCTACTGCCTGCTGGCGCCCCTCTTTGGCTTCAAGCCCGCCGAATATAATCAAAAAGAAAAGGATCTCGAAGCCGGTCCCGCCGAAATCAAGACGGCTCCGGAGACACCGCCGCCGATCATCGAAAGTCCGGTCAAGGATGTTATGCCGGAACCGGTCTATCATTGTCCCAAATGCCAATCTGAAATTCATAAGCTTCAGGGGAAATTCGGTCCCTATTGGCGCTGTGAAAATGCCAAGTGCAAGGCCGATTTCACCGACGACGACGGAAAACCGGTCATCCGCCTCTGCCCGACCTGCGGCACAGGCTACCTGCACAAACGGACGCTTTCCCACAAAGATTACTGGACGTGCAGCAACTACCCTGAGTGCAAGGCCAAGTACCCTGCCGATACGGGCGTACTTCCCGAGGCGGCAGCCGACGATTGAGCCATACCGGGGCGGCCGGTTCTATGAGATTCCGGCCCGCTGCCGTCCGAAAAGCCTTCATTGACAAATACCGACGGTTGTCGGTATAATGAACGGGTAATAAATTCAATAACAGGACTTCTAGTGGCGCTAGAGGCTTCGGCAAAAGAAATAGCTATGTACGCTAATGGCGTATGTTCGGCTATTTCTTTTTTTGTTTCAAGGCCGATTTTTCGTTCCGCGTGCCAAAAGACAGATGCTGTCATTGGACCTATTCTATTTTCATTAAAGGAGGGTTTAACGAACATGTCCCAACCTCAATCAAACGGACTTTTAGAACGATTATTCCATTTATCTGAACATAATACGACGGTACGGCGCGAATGCCTGGCAGGTCTTACGACCTTCGTCTCCATGGCTTACATTCTCTTCGTCAATCCCATCATCTTAGGCGATGCCGGCATGGATCCCGGTGCCGTCTTTACGGCGACAGCCTTATCGGCCATCATGGGCTGCCTGCTCATGGGCTTTTTGGCCAATTATCCCATCGCTATTGCTCCGGGCCTCGGCGACAACGCCTTTTTTACCTATTCCATCGTCCTGGCCATGGGGATGCCTTGGCAGCAGGCCATGGGCGGCGTCTTCATTGCATCCATCTTATTTACCTTGGTATCCTTATTCAAACTGCGTGAAATCATCATCGACGCCATCCCTCAGGACTTAAAGTACGCCATGGCTGCCGGTATCGGCATCTTCATTTCCTTCGTCGGCCTTCAAGGCGGCGGCATCGTCATGGCCGACCCGTCGTCGATGGTCGCCATCGGTTCCTTTAAGGTCGCAACGACGTGGCTGACCATTTTCGGCATCTTCGTAACAGCCATGCTCATGGCCAAGAAGGTTCCCGGGGCGATCTTTTACGGCATCGTCCTGACGGCTGTTTTGGGCCTTGTCACCAATCTCATCCCCTTGCCGGACAGCATCATTTCCATGGCTCCGAGCCTGGAACCGACCTTTGGCGTCGGCGTCGCCAACATGGGCGCCATCGTCACCGACCCGCAGATGTGGGCCGTCGTCGTCATCTTCTTCCTGGTCGCCTTCTTCGATACGGCCGGAACCCTGATTGGTCTTGCTCAGCAGGCAGGCATCATGCAAAACGGCAAGATGCCCCGCATCGGGAAAGCCCTTATGGCCGATTCCCTTTCCATGCTCGGCGGGGCCGTCATGGGAACGACACCGACCGCAGCTTACGTCGAATCGTCGGCCGGTATCGCCGTCGGTGCCCGGACGGGCCTTACGGCCATTGTCGTCGCCATTCTCTTTGGCTTCAGCATGATTTTCTCGCCCCTCTTGTCCGTCGTTACGGCTCAGGTTACGGCACCGGCCCTGATTATCATCGGCGTCCTCATGACGTCGTCTCTCCGCGAAATTCATTGGGATCAATTCGAAACGGCCTTCCCGGCCTTCTTGGTCATCATCGGCATGCCCCTGACCTTTAACATTTCCTACGGCATCGCTTTCGGCTTCCTCTTCTACCCGATTCTGATGACCATTGCCGGCCGCCGGAAAGAACTGAATCCTCTCATTTGGGTCATGTTCGTCCTGTTCCTCATCTTATTGTATACTTTGACGATACTTAAATTCTAAGGAGGTCTGTCCATGCTTACGAAAGAATTATTATCCGACTATATCGATGCCGGCGCGGCCAAAATCAAGGCCGACCTGGCCATCGTCGGCGGCACCCTTATAAATGTCAACACCGGCGAGTATTACAAGGCCGACGTCGCCATGTATAAGGGAAAAATCGTCGCCGTCGAAAGTGATATTTCCGATTACATGGGTCCTGACACCAAAACCGTCGACGGGACGGGAAAGTATTTAGCTCCGGGCCTCATCGACTGCCATATCCATATTGAATGCAGTAAGATGAGCATGACCCGCTTTGCCCAGGCCGTCGTTCCCTGCGGTACGACGAGCATCGTAAGCGGCCTTGACGAATATATTTCCGTCATCGGCGTCGACGGCTTAGGCCCGATTTTTGAAGAAATCGAAGCCTCGCCCCTGAAGGTCTTCTGGGCCTTGCCGTATAAGACGCCCTACACCATTCCCGTATCGACCATCGCCTACAATGTCACAGCCAAAGACCACGCTAAATACCATCAGGACCCGAACTGCTACGGCATTTGGGAACTCGTCCGCGAAGCCGTCCAAACGAAGGATCCCGATACCCTCGAAGCCTTAGTCTTGGCACAGAAATACCATCGTCCCATCTTCGGCTGCAGCCCTCTGGCCCGCGGCAAGGACCTCAACGAATACCTCATGAGCGGCGTCCGCGTCGACCACGAAAGCTACGACCATCAGGAATTTTTAGAAAAGGCCCGCAAAGGGATGCACACCATCATCCGCGAATCGGCCGTCACCAAGTTCCTCAAGGAAAATGTCCGGGCCATCACCGAAGGGGCCCCGGGCATCGCCCGCCACACCAGCTTTTGCTCGGATGACGTCCACGCCCGCGGCATCTTAAAGACCGGCCATATCGACAACATGGTGCGCTTGGCCATTGCTGCCGGTCTCGCTCCGATGACGGCCATCCAGATGGCCACCATCAATGCTGCCGAAGCTTATGAAATCGACGACCGCGTCGGCTCCATTGCCCCCGGTAAGGATGCCGATATCCTCCTCGTCGACCAGCCCGGGACCTTCACCGTCGAAACGGTTATCAGTAAAGGCATGGTCATCACCGAAAACAAGAAAAATGTCTTCACCTACACCGTACCGGCTCGTGATGCGGCCTTGTTACATACGGTGCAGCACGAAAAAATGCAGCCTCTCGATTTTGCCTATCACGTCGACCTCAACGAAGGCACAGCTGTCGTTGAAACCATCGACAGCATCGGCCCCTTCATGCGCAAACGCCGTGACGTTGAACTCGAAGTCAAAGACGGCATCGTTCGTCCGAGCGCCGAAAAAGACGTGGCTTTAGTCTCGGTCATCGAACGCTACGGAAAGAACGGCAACGTCTCCAAAGGCTTCATCTCCGGCTGGTCCCTCACCAAGGGTGCCATTGCCACGACGGCCGCCCCGGACGATAACAATCTCGTCGTCGCCGGCGCCAACTACGAAGACATGGCCCTGGCAGCAAATACACTCATCGAACACGGTGGCGGACAGGTCGTCGTCCTCGACGGGAAAATCGTATCCTTCCTGTCCCTGCCTATTGCCGGCATCGCCTCCGATATGACGCCGGAAGACTTGGCTCAGAAAGAAAACGAACTCGATGAAGCTGCCAAGACCTTGGGCAGCCGCCTGCCGGACCCGATTTTCTACCTCTCCTTCCTGCCCATTACGGCCATTCCCGACCTGGCCATTACCGACGGCGGCAACGTCGACTATACGAAACTGGCTTACTTCGATCCCATTTTACAACTGAAACCGTAAGCCTTAGAAGAGCCCGAAAAGTATAATGACAGACACAAAAATCGTCCCCATGACACAGGCATACTACGTCATGGGGACGATTTCATTTATTCCATAGTTCGTGTAATCCCTAACGATTATAAGAAGATGATCATATCACCGATCATAATACGCGGAACCTTTTTGCCTTCCAAGGCGATTTGGCCGGGCATTTCAGCTTTTATCCCGACTCCGAAAACGAGGGTGCAGTGGCCATGTTCCTTCAAGGTCTGATTAGCTTCTGAACCGACGTCACTGACCTGATATTCTTCATCGGCAATGAGCAGCTTGTCGCCGACTTCAATCGGCTGAGTCAGGGTACTCTTCGTATGGGACACGACCATATTTTCATAGGCATAGGGAACGTCGTTATCGAAGATGATAATGCTGTTTCGTATTTTCATAAACGACAGGACCGATTCCCCAATCGCAGTAACTTTTGCTTCGTATTTCATAATAGCAGCTCCTTTCTGTATCGCTTAGAAACTAATAGAGATCCTAAGCCTTCGCAACATAGCGGTCACAGAGGTTCAGCAAATAACATCTTGCTGTATGCCTTAAAATATAACAGATATTCCCAGCGTTAGCAAGATAGCAGTGACAGAAGCTAAACAAGTCGCAACGGTATATGATTTTAAGGCCCCTTCTACGGTCAGGCCGAAGTATTCCTTAACAATCCAGAACCCGGAGTCCGTAACGTGAGAGAAGCAAATGGCGCCGGAGCCGCGATGAATACCTAAGACCCCGTAATCAAAGAAAGTAAAAAACAGTCAAGAAGATTTCTGAACTGCTACCCGTCAAGTAGACACTCGAAAAAACATAAATAGATTTTGTTTCTGCCACTGGTTTCCGGTGGCAGTTTTTTATGCTGCCAGCCAATAGCTGGCATGCTTTTCCATTGGCGTTACTACTCCCAGATTTCTCTGTAATCGTTTTGTATTGTAGTATTCCATATATTCTTCTATCGCTTTAACCAGTGTTTCTCTATCTGTAAAACGATGGCCATAGTAACGTTCTCTCTTTAAGATGCCCCAAAATCCTTCCATAGGACCATTATCGATACATTTTCCCACTCGAGACATGCTTTGTACCATCCCGGCATCCTTCAGTTTAGCATGGAAACTTCTGGTGGTATATTGGTATCCTCGATCGCTATGAAATAGCGGATGGGCTTCCGGATTAGAAGCGACGGCTTGTTCGAAGGTATCGAATACTAAGGCATTATCATTTCTATCACGAATTACGAAAGAGACAAT
>ENA-OQAB01000911-OQAB01000911.1-human-gut-metagenome-genome-assembly--contig:-NODE-911-length-14818-cov-6.853856_pt1 | contig 14818 bp, 16 predicted proteins | sample MGYA00242490_ERZ504517 | MGnify/ENA primary metagenome ERZ504517 (study PRJEB26092, sample SAMD00036298) | human gut metagenome | host: Homo sapiens | study: EMG produced TPA metagenomics assembly of...
CATATCTGGCATGGGAAAAAGCGCATATCTGCGCAAACCTAAGTTACAGGCGTATCCGCCGATATTTAGTCTGACGCCTAAAGCGTCTGGAAGCACGTGACTTCAGTCATGTGAGGATATAATTCACGAGTGTGGAATAGCAATAAAACAGGAAAAAGCTCTGGATGGTGATAATCTGGTGCTGCGGCTGAAAAAACTGCGGCATCAGAATACCGGACAGGGCTTTTTGTAATATACGCATATGTGGAAAAATTCAGGGACATTAAGAGCTTTTTAAAACCGTATTTACAGAAAATGGAAATAAATATGGTATATTAAAAAAATAAGATGTAATATTCTTATATTTCTATAACAGTAAGAAATTGTACAGAAATGGAGGAAGAGTATATGAAGAATAAGAAAATGCTTGCAATGCTTCTGGCACTTACCGTGACAGCGGCAGGAACACCAGTATATGCCGCGGATTTTTCAGATGGAAATCTGGAAAGTGTGCAGGAAGTGGCAGAACCGGAAAAAATTCTGACGGGAGATACTGCTCTGGAAGAAGATAGTAATGCACAGGAGAATCAGGAAAGTGATGAATCCGGGGTTACGTCAGCAGAGGAAACCGATGAATTTACAGAAGAAGATGTGGCTTCTGCATTTACGGATGACACGGAGAATGAAGTGGCAGAGGCGCAGAGTTCGGATACGGAAAGTGGAAGTGAAGAGGTGACAGGTACCGAAGGTTTGGAGTATGAATATGATGCGGAAACAGATACCTATCATCTGGTAAAAGGTGTCAATGTGGAGAGTGTTATAATTCCGGAACAATATAATGGAAAAATAGTGAGCGAAATCGGTGAAAAAGCATTTGCAGGCTGTGACCGGATAAAAAATGTCAGGGTAAACCGGGACTGGGACCAGGAAACCATGATTATCAGACAGTCTGCATTTGAAGGCTGCATTCATTTGCGAAAAGTTATGTTAAATCGCGTGATTAAGGTAGAAAAGAATGCCTTCAGAAATTGTCCACAGCTTTCTGAATGTGTATATATTAGTATTGACAATCTCTTTATAGACGGGGGAGAATTTATCGAAAGAGATGCATTTGATCCAGATAACAAAGTATGTGTATATCTGGGGGAAGAAAGTAACAATTTTAAAGGCAATAAGCAGTATTTTGTAGCTGGTTTATTTGATGAAGATTATGTATTTAAAGAAAGTGGAGTCACTTATGTTTGTTATGATCCAAATATGACAGGGGATATGGAAGGTATCAGCAGAGAACATGAGGGAACAAGGATTCTGGATGTGCAGGATGAACTGGAGACGGTATTTGTCAAAGATACAAATGTGACAGGAGTGGGAAGAAAAGCGTTTTATGGGAGCGAAAAAATCAAAGTTGTGAAACTGGGAAGTCAGAACAGATATATTGAAACAAAAGCATTTTTTGACTGTGAAAATCTGGAAAGAGTATATATACCGGATACTACAAATGACATTGCGGATGATGCGTTTGATGGATGTAATTCTCTGGTAATTTATACCCCTAAGGGTTCCTATGCGGAAAAATTTGCAAGAAAACATAATATTCCAGTGGTGGTATCTGCAACCTCGCAGGATATCCTGAATGATGTGAAACCGAATCTTCGAGTAACCAAAAAAGAGAAGGATGGAGTTACACTGAAATGGGAAATATCGCAGCCATATCTTGCAGAGGGATATGAGGTAGAAAGAAAAAATGCACAGGGAGAATATGTTCACTGTTCTACGATTAAAAGCAGTGAAGTTAATACTAAAGATATTGAACTATGGAATTATAGTAAATTTTATGGGAAAAATATCACTTTCAGAGTCAAAGCATATTTTGTAGATGAGGATGGAACAATCATATACAGCCAGCCATCAAATACTGTAAAAACAACTTTCTGCCCGGTACAGCCAAAGATTACATCTCTGACAAAGAAAGCAGGGAAAAAGTTAACTGTTAAATGGAAAAAGTCAGATTATGCAATAGGATATCAGGTATGGCGTTCGGTAGATGGAAAGAAAGGTGTTTGCATAAAAACAATCAAAGGCGGGGATGTGACGAGCTTTACAGATACAAATCTGAAAGAAGGCACTACTTATATTTATTGGATTAAGAGCTATCGTATGGACTATCAGAATAAAAAAATATATAGCAGGAGCAATGATTATTCCAAAAGTATTGTGTATTAGTGAAAAAATGATAAATAAGTAAAAACAGCCACCATATGATGAACATATGGTGGCTGTATTGTGGTTAGATGAGACTTAGCTTAATTGGAAAAAGTAAGTCCAGAAACTTTGCTTACAAGATCCGGCTTAGAAGTACTCTTGTTCTGAACAATATACATTATACCGGAAGAAGCAATACAAACAGATTCAATTTCTGAAATTGAAGAATTTGGAATGAAAACTTCGTCAGGGATAAGAGGCTCTTTGACAGATGCATTAGTAATCTTGTCAGGATTAATTCGATAAATTTTGGAAATTTCCACATCAGTACGATGGGTAATGAAAAATAATCCGTGATTAATATCATAATGAATATCCTGCAGAACAGTTACTTTACTAAGATAAAAAGGATTGTTGACCGTGAACTCTTTTTCAGAATCAAAACTTCCATTTTTGAAAGAGCCAATGTAAAAGTGCAGTGTCTGGCTAAATGCAGGTTCTCCGGCAAGTTGCTCATAGTTTAGAACAATAAACTTGTTATTTCCATAATATCCGATACCACCAAACATAGAATCACATTCATATGTTTCTACTATTTTTCCAGTAGAAGGATTAATTTTTGTAATCTGTTTTCTCTCAGGAGTAGTATACCTGTCGTAAGCTGCTACATATAAGAAGCCATTTACGAAAACCATACCATTACAATGTCCCAATTCTGTAAATAATTTTCTTGGGGAGAATGCTTCTGAAAAATTTTGGGAAGAAACATCAGAACTCTTAAAAAGAATACTGATTTTATCTCTAAGAACAGTATCTTTTGTAGTGTGAGTTTTAAAACAATACCCTGTATTTCCATCAAGAGTAAATGCCCCAGGATTGATGCAACTGTAGGTAGAGTTATTATAAGTTCCCACTGCATTAGGAATTTCTGTATCACCATTGCAGGAAAGTGTCATTTCCAGGATACCATCTTTTTTGAAAACCGGATTGGTCGCGCGGAAAATGGCATCTTTAGAATATTTTTCAAGGACGGATGGAGCAGAAGTTGCATTAGTGGATAAATACAAGGTTCCATCATCAGTAATATAGATGGATTTTACAACAAGTTTGCTGTAATTGCGGTTTCCGTTAAATTTGAATTCACTTGTTGGGTAATAGGTGTTTCCATTTTCTACAGAACTCAGTTCATCAGGAATTTTGGCGCAGAGAAGCATATTGTAGATAGTGAATGCACCGTCAGTTTTTTTGTTTGTGACAACAAAAAGACCGTATTTGGAGTGATAAAAAATATCCTGTGGCTGTTCATAACCGGCACTGTTATTTACATAAAAACGTTTCTTTTCCACAAATTTTCCATTGGAAAGGCTGCCAATCATATAGAAGAATGCACCATTTTTCTGCATCTTCTCAACGCCTACGATAAACAGATCTTCATTGTTAACTGTGCCATAATAAGTAATAGACTGAGGAATGTAACCATTGCCATCTTCTGTAACAGTATATTCCGCTGCGATTTTACCGATAGAAGAAACCGGCATCTTGATAATTGTGTTTTTATAGCAGGTCATATAGAGATAGTTATTATGGTAAGTCATACCATGTACAGCATAGGGAATAGAAACAGGTGTTTTTCCATTAAGTGCGTCGAAGCTGGCGGAAGCAATATTTTCAATTACAAAAATATTTGAACTTGTCTGGCTTCTTTTTGCGCAATAGGCAGTTTTTCCATTGATAGCGATACCTGCCATGTTGTCAGCACTTGGATCTGAGTCTTTACTTCCCTTGTCAGGAACAGCCGGTCCGAATACTTTGGAAATGTTGTATCTGGTTTTTGCATTTGTAGACATATAAGTGTCCTCCTTTGATTAATGTTTTTGTGCTGTTGTTTATCAGCTACACTTAATAAAGAGTCAGTAAAACTGAATTTGTAAACCAGGAAACTAAGATAGAAGAAATTTTTTTAAATGTAAAAAGACGTATCGTTTCTAAATCTTATTTACCGGATCAGTTTCAGGAAGGTATTTCGGTCGCAGGTGCCGGAAACAGTTAATCCCTGTGCTTTCTGAAATGTTTTGACTGCTGTCAGAAGACCCGATCCAAAAATCCCCGGAATCTCCACGCCGTTTGGATTGTAACCGTGTAAGAGAAGAAGGATTTCGGCAGCAGTTACCATATACTGACATTCTCCGGATGTAACATAATGTTTTCCAAGTGCTTTATCTGTATTTAAACCAAAGATACCATCGACCACCAGACCGGCACCATAATCTTTGTTCAGAGCTGTCTGGAAGACTTTGATACCGGCTTTTACTGTGGCAGTATCTCTCTGACCGGTGACAGGAATCTGAGCAGAGGTAAAACGATTCGCATATGTCTGACCTTTGCGGACATTTTCTGATTCAGAAGAAGCAGCTGGAGCCGATGGGGAACTGATATCTGTAGTTGCATCTTCTTTCATATAGCGAAGAACGCAGTCCCATCCATACTGATAAAAATAATAATCCTGGACCATGATTTCCATGCCTGTCTGATCTCCGGTTTTTCCACCGCTGACTTTTCCGTTCTCATTGATTCTTGCGGCTACAATTCTGCCATTTCCAATATACATTACTGTGTGATGCAAAGTATTAATGATCACATCACCGCGTTTCATACCGTTTCCGGTTCGGAGATTCACTCTGGAAGTGACATCTGTGAATCCACAGGCAAGAAACGCAGATTTCATATTTCCGGTATAGGCAGCTCCCTTTGTTTTTACAGGAACTCCAGCCTGCTGCCATGCAGAAATAATCAGGGAGGAACAGTCATAATCAGGTCCCCATCTGTACTGCTGATCGTATCCATGAGTGTTGTCATTTGCGATGGCCAGTGCCCATGTTACAGCTTTTTCAATTTTTGTCATTTTCATCATCCTCTTTCTTTTGGTTTTTATAAAGATGGCGTTATTTGCAACACCATAGCAGAAAGAGTAGAAAAATAAAAAAATAGAAACAAAAAAAGCACTTTTGAAGGTGATTTAAACCTTTCAGGGACAAAAAAGTGCTTTTTGAGGACAAAAACTGTATAAAAAGAAAAAAGAGTATAAAATCAATCCTGATGTGAAGCCTGATAAATCTTTATAATATCAAGCATATATTGAGCCTGTCTTTCATTCATCTGCGAAAGAACAGTAACGGCATCTTTGACTGTGGGACTCTGAATTGTTTCATTATGAGGAATAAGATCATAAAGGAAATAGTCGATTCCTACATTTAGAACTTTTGAGAGTTTTATCAGATTTTCAATGCTGGGTTGCGTCCTTCCTGTTTCGAAGCGACTGATCGTGCTGACGGAAAATCCACTTAATTCTTCAAGTTGTTCCTGTGTGATATTCAGATTTATTCTGGCTTCTGCAATTCGTTTTCCAATCGTGTTTTTCTTCATTGGTAAAAAATTCCTTTCTTTATCTGAGTTTAACAGATTGGAAGAAAGATGTATAAGGACATAAATGACGTGCGACTAGTAAAATTTGAAGTGTTAGAGGAGGAGAAAAGTAAAATATGACAGATGCAGACAGAACGGACAAAGCGGAAGAAAGAGAAAATATGTATATTATGATGTTTACACTCCAATCATTGCAAAATTATGGGCTTTCTGTAAAAAAAACTGTAGAGAGAAGTCTGGATTATTTGTGGGAATGGTATCAGGAGTCAGGGGAAGAAAGGTATCTTCTGTTGGCAAAGCAGCATATGCAGGCGTATGTAAATATGGGATTTGCACTTAATGAACAAAATCAGACAATACGTGATATAATAAGTATACTGGATCAGACAATAGCTGATTTCTACCCTAAAGATTCTTTACCTGGAAAGAGAGTGAAACTGACTAAAGCGCAGATTCGCAGTATGATTGGGAGATGGAGGCCGTCCAGGGAGAATCCTATGACAATAGGAGAATTGGTGGAGGATATTATTAAAAAAGTAAAAGAGCACCAGACGGGAAGGTATATTTACCGATATTGCAGAAGCGACTGTACTTCAGGAGAAGATGCGGAAATTTATGAACTGGTAGTAGGCAGGGAGGAGAGTTATTTTTATGATGTAAGGAAATTCAGATTTTATACGTTCATGGAGGAAACAAAGAAATGATACGAATTGCAATACTGGATGATGAGAAAGCAGATCTGGAAAAAGAAGAACAGATTACAAGACAGTATTTTTATAACAGACAGGCAGAATCTGAGATTGCAACATATCAGAGCGTGGAATGGTTTCTGCTGGGCCTCACCGAAGAACAGTTTGATATCTACATTCTGGATGCAGAGATGCCAGTAAAAAATGGAATTGAAGTGGCAAAGGAAATCCGGAAATTATATCCGGAACCGGTGATTATTTATGTTACGAATCATCTGAATTATGCGGTGGAGGCGTATGAAGTCAATACTTATCGTTATATTGCAAAAGATACAATGGAGAAGGGACTGAATGCTGCTTATGAAACATTGCTTCCGATTTTGCTGGCGAAAGAGGAAAGATACTATATTGTAAAGAAAAGAAGTGAATTGGAGAAAATAGCATATTCCGATATCTTCTATGTAAAAAAAGAGGGAAAATGTGCGGTGATTGTTCACAGAAACGGAGAAACGTCTGTCAGAGACAGTCTGTCAGCGGTAGAAAAGGCATTGGGTTCCAGAGAATTTATCGTGGCGGACAGAGGCTATCTTGCAAATATCAGACATGTGATGAAAATGAAGAGCAGAGAGCTTTATATGCGAAACGGTAATATTATTACGGTAGGAAGGGAGAGATTTAAGCATGTCAGGAAGGCTATTTTAGACTACTGGAAGGAGATTTAAAATATGTGGATGGTATTATTATATGGGGTGGCAACGTTTATGGAAACTGGGGTTGGGGTGTGGATGTTTGGTAGGATGTTTCCAGAACGGAAATCCAGTTCAGAATACAGATGGGCAAAAATGATACTTTTAACGCTCTTGATTTTGACAACATATACTATGCATAGAGCATATGGACAAGAATATATATATGAAAAATTTTTTTTTTATAGTTGTTTATGCTGGAGTCATGATATCAGATGCTATCTTATATAAATATAGAGATTTTTTCAGAATCAATAAGAAGACCGAAAAAATAATTCTGTTTTCATATATATCAATAATGTTGACGTGGCAGTATTGGGTGTCTTATGTTTCTTTTGGTATTATAGCAATAGCTAATTTGTATCTTCCATTTTTCTTGCTTTTATTTTATAAGTGCGATTTCATTCAAGCATATTTATGGGAAGTTTTATATTTAGTCAATATTGGACTTGCAAAAATTTTGTATATTTACATTATAGGAATGATTAAACATAGAAGAATTGAGAATTTTCTTTTTAGTAAATCTGTACATTTTTATGCTGGTGTTGTGTATCTTTTAATATTCTATGTACTTTTTTTGATTATACAAAAAAATTTTTGCGTGGAGAAATGGTTAAAGGATTTACTGACAGACTGTAAAAAAATGATTTTATTTGTAGCTTTAAGCGAATGTAGTATTTTGTATTTTTTATTAACAATGAACTGGGGATACATAGAAAACAGAGAATTGATAATTAGTTTTGGAGTTATATCGGGAATTGCATTAATATTATTATTTGTTCTTGCACGTTTTTGGGCTAAGAGCATATATACAGAGAAAAATATTCTGGAAGTTAGGAATAATGTTATAGCAAGTCAGTATGAGGAATTAAACGAAAGTTATAAAAAATACAGATGTCTGATACATGACGAGAGACATATGATGGATTATATAGAAGAATGTATAGGGACGGGAAATTTCTCAGAAGCGCAGAAAATCATAAAAAAAAGCAGAAATAAATTCAGTGAGAGGTATTACTGGACGGGCATAACAGTATTGGATAATGTTATTTCAATAGAAAAAAGAAAAATGGATAATATGAATATAGAATTTCATATAGAAACAGATGTAACAGATATCGTTATGGAAGATATTGATATTATTATTTTGCTTGAAAATTTATTTGACAATGCGATAGAGGCGGTTGAAAAATGTGCAAATAAGAAAGAGATTAAATTCAGCATAAAAAATATAAATAGTATGCTTGTATTAAAGCTATGGAACAGTAGCTGTAAAAAGCCGAAAGTGAAAAAAGAAAGATTTGTGACTGATAAACATGATTCTAAAGGTCATGGGTGGGGATTGGAAAGTGTAAAGTATATAGTAAAAAAGTATGATGGAATTATTGAGTTTGAATATACAGAAATGTTTTTTCAAACGGTTATTATGATTGAAGGAGAATAAAAATGGACGAAAATATAAAGTATGAATTAGCAGAAGCAGAGAAATTAGAAGTAATAGATAATGCAGGGGTTGCTGAAAATGAAAAAAAATCAATTGTAACGGTATTGCTTAGTCTGTCATGTTGTGGACATATAATGAATGCTTGAAAATATTTGTATTAGAATATTGATTTTGGATATTTCTGAAAAGAAAAGCAACCATGAGTTGTATGGCTTTACAGTGCACGAAGAATATAACTTTTATATAAAACATTTCTGGAAAAATGAGTCTTATAAATGTGATTTGGCAATACGCTATGCGGAAGGAAGTCGACTTCAGAAATTAAAGGAAAAATATTTTGTAATATTACAAAATGAGATAAATGAAAAAATCAATATAGATAAGGATATGATAAGTAAAAAATTTCATGAAAATATGAATGAATTTCAGATGTTGAATAAGGATCAAGGAGATATACACAAAAATGGTCGCAGTGTATCAAAGATTGAGTTTGATAATGGCAGTATATTGTATTACAAACCTCACAGCCTTGACAAAGACATAAAATATCAACAACTATACAAATATTTATGCGAAAAAGCAGGAATATCCTGTCGGGAGGTGAGGTGCTTATCCAGACAGACATATGGATGGGAAGAAAATATAGAGAATAAATCATGTAACACAAAAGAAGAAATAGAGCGTTATTATTTCAGGCTGGGCATCCATCTGTTTCTCGGGTATGCATTGGGAGCAACAGATCTTCATGGAGAAAATATTGTTGCGTATGGAGAACATCCGGTGATTATAGATATGGAAACATATCCCGGCTATATTACAAAGAATAGTGGAAGTAGTACAGAAGAAAAAGCAGAAATCAAAATAAGAGAAAAAATTATGACATCCGTGTTAAACACGGGTATCCTTCCTGTTCTCACATGGGGAACTGGAAACAATAGAGTTCTTATGAGTGCTGTAAATATGCATGGCAAGATAAGGACTCCGTTTAAGATGCCTGTTGTCAAAGATGATAAAACATCAAATATTCACATAGAATATGAACAGGTAGAATTTGAGATAAAAGAGTGCATTGTAAGGTTAAATGGGGAGGTGGTTAATTCCGAAGAATATACAGGAGAGATTATCAGGGGATTTCGGATGGCTTATACAGAAATACTGCAAAATCAGAAACTCAGAAATATGCTGAAAACTTTTTTCAGGGAAAATCCAGAGTAATTTTGCGACATACGCAGCAATATTATATGTATCTGTTTGCGTCGTTCCATCCGGATTATATGAAGGACCGGAAACAACGAGAGGAACTTCTTCAGGTATTGCATAAAAAAGGGGAAACCCAGTTGCAGAAAGAATTAAGAGATTATGAAATACAGAGCCTGCTGGAACTGGATATTCCATATTTTGAAATTGACGGAAACAGCAGATCAATTTTTGATGGAAATGGAAAAGAATATCAGGGATATCTGCCATGTACACCTTATGAATCATGGATAGAGCATATGAAGCAATTGAGTTGTCAGGATATGGAGCAACAATGTGATTACATACGATTGTCTATGGGATTATTAAATCATGGGTATATCGGCGAAAAAAATCCGCGATGGGCAGATGAAAATACTTGTATACATCAAATTGCAGAGTGGATTTGCAGAACAGCTGTAATTGACGGAGCTGATATTGGATGGGCTGGACTGCATTTCTGGGATAATGGATATTGGAGCCTGAAACCATGTGGTATGTATTTATATGATGGGATTGCGGGGATTGTTTTGTTTCTGGCAAAATATCTGGACCGGTATCAGGATTCGTCATGCAGGCAAGACGTGGAAAAAATCTATAAACTGGCTATTGAAAAATTAGAAAAATATACAGATCTGCGATGTGAACAAAATGAAGTACCTGAACCATTGGCAACAGGACTTTACGATGGAGAGAGTTCAATTGTATATGTTTATCTGATATTATATGAGATCACAGGTCAGGAAAAATGGATCAAGAATGCTCAGAAGCATTTTGAGATAGTAGCTAAACTGCTTCCAAGGATGAAAATATGGATTATCTCAGTGGAAATGCAGGCGCAATCGTGGCTGCCATGAAACTTTATCAATTAACTGGAGAGATTGAATATTGTACAGCTGCGGTAGAAACTGAAAAAGATTTATGGAAAAAAGGTCAGAGAATGGAAGTGGGATATGGATGGAAACTGAAAAATCTGAAATATCCGCTGAGTGGACTTTCTCATGGAAACAGTGGCTTTTTGATGGCGTATGTGGAACTTTATAAAATGACATATGACCAGGAATATCTGAAAAAAATAAAATTGTTGCTTTCCTATGAGGATATCTTATATTCAGAAGACTTGAAAAACTGGATAGATCTGCGTGATCCGGACGGACGAAAGACAATGCGTGGATGGTGCCATGGTGCTCCTGGGATTTTACTTAGCCGTATGTCGATAATGGATATTCTGCCAGATGATAAACAGATTAAAAAGGATATCCTGCGGGCAGTATCCACATTATTTCACAATGAGCGTGAGAAAAAAATATGTCTGTGCCATGGAATGACAGGAAATCTTTTAATTATGAAAAAGTATCTGGAGAAGAATCCGGATGATGATTTAAGACAGAAATACGAAAGGCAGTTTTCGAACCTGAAGGAACAATTGCAAGATATGAGAAGTCTTATGGTTACTGAGACATTAAATCCTGCATTTATGAATGGAATAACCGGAGTTGGAATGGCAATGATGTTGCTGAACATGGATTAGAAAAGGCATTTACAGCCTTTCTAATCAGGATGTCTGAAAAAATAAGTTTTTAACAGTTTCTTTTTCTGACGATTAATGTATTGACGGGAGACATGAAGAATTGATGCAATTTCGGAATCTGTTTTATACTGGTAGAAAAACAGAGACAGAATTTTGTATTCCATACTTTGGACAGGAAAGCTTTCGATATATGTAGTTATATCATAAAGAGTTTCATCGAATGGATTATCTGCCTGTAAAGTAAGAGAACACGTATCAAAGTCTTCTCTTTCAGGTTCTGACAAATGGTATCTGCATAAAGCTCTGTAACGATTTTCTATAGCGGTCTGCATATATCTGACACATTCACCTTCGGAAAAATTTTTGCCGTTCAGGTAAGGCAGTGTATTAAGCAGAGTCAGATACAATTCCTGTGTGGCATCGTCCCGTTCCATACAGTGGATGCGGGAAGCGTAGCTTTTGATCAGAGGTTCCATACGTTTAAGAATTTCTTCACCTGCATTTTGACACCAGAATGATAATCGTGAATTAACTGTAATAATGACTTCATAAGAAACTACCTCCTTTTTGGAGGAAGTAGTCAGAAGTGACTAAATCAGAAACTGAAAATAGAAAAAATATGAATTTATTGTAGAAAAATAAAAGAAGCGAAGTCTGACAACAGAAGAAATAAGCTTCTAAAAGGAATTGAGTTGACAAATTATGAGATTTTCTGTCTTTCTCAGAGGAACTGAAATGTTTTACTACTGAGAAAGGAGGTATGAAGATATGGAATCCACGGTTATGGAAACTGCAATATCGCAGGGAATCTGGGCCGTCCTGGCAGTTTTTCTTTTGATTTACATTGTAAAATCCAATGAACAAAGGGATGCAAAGCAGGAAGAAAGGGAAAAAAATTACCAGACAGTGATTGAGAATTTGACTGAAAAATTCCAAATTCTAAATCAGGTTCAGAATGATCTGAAAGAGATTAAGGATAATCTTCTTAATAAAAATTAAATAGGAAAAAGAAATAGAAGCTCTCTCTACAAAATGAATGTCACAGTAGGGAGGGCTTTTGTCATTCAGGTAAGAAAACAGATTAATTCAATATACAGGCAAAACACTCATATCCATTAGAATACATTTTATTCCAGAATTACAGAGGTTTATATAAATGGTGATATACTATGATAATAAATATTATTGAATGGAGGAAAAAGAGATGAAAGAATACAAGGTTATAACAGCACTTTTTTTGTCAGCAGTAATGCTGGGTACAGCTCCATTAACCGTATGGGGAGCGGAGAGTTTTTCGACAGGGGAATCTTTCAGTGATGGAACAGAAAATATTCCTGACATAGTAACAGATTCGGCTCTGTCTGGTGAATCTTCTGAAAGAGACTATGAGTTAAGCATAGAAACAGGTACGGATGTAGAGCTTACAGAAAGTGATTTTTATGATCCGGAATTTCGTGTAGAGAAATATGTGAAAGTCAGAAATTCAGGAAAAAAAGAAACAAGAGTCCGGGTAGATGCTTCTGGTCTTAAGAATTTTGAGGTAGATGATCAGATGGCAAAGTGGTCAGAGGATTATGAGGAACAGGATTCCAAAAGACTGCTGAAGCCGGGAGAAACTCTGGATTTTTTTGTACTGCCAAAGCAGGAATACGGAACATATGATGAAACGTTTGATTTCCTTGCAGATGACGGAAGCAGATATCCGGTTCATATCACAATGAATAGAGAGAAGAACCCAACGGAAAAGAAGAGTCTGGAAATTACCGAAAAATCTTCCGAGAGTTTCCCGATAATGCACTGGGGATATAAGACACTTCCGGAAGCCAGAATTTATGTTTTGAAAAATTTTACGGACATGGATATGGAACTGTCTTTCGATTATAGCAAAGACTGTAGTGTATCATTATGCGGAAATACCAGTCTGGCACCTGGAGAGAGTACAGAACTGAGCCTTTGTCCGCAGATGGGACTGCCAGTTGGAGAACATGATCTTGGAGTGACAGTGACTGCGAAAACAGCGACAGGAGAGACTATAACAAAGAAGATTTGGGATTCTTTCAGAGTAGATTCAAGGACATTTCAGGGACTGGTGGATACCATTGAACCTGTGACCGGAATTACCAATGGCGTAGAAAAAACTGCTGATGCTTTACATTTGCCATCGGTTCTTAAAGTCTATGGTGCTGAAGTGGATGGAGAAAAAACGACATTTTCTGCCGATGTAAAATGGGATGTGGAGAATTGTGCATATAACCCGAAAAATACGGCGTCTCAAAGTTTCACAGTTAACGGACAATTGGAACTGCGTGAAGGTGAAAACAATGAAGAGCTGGATACGTCTGTAAAGATAAAGGTACAGGTGGATGCGTACAAGGGGTTGAACAGACCGGTGATTGATTCGACATGGACCAGAGTGATCACGAATTATGCAGAACTTTCTTTAAGAGATACTTCTAATGAAGCAGACGGATATTTTTTTGTAGCAGCAGAATCTCAAAAGGAACTGGAAAAAGAAAATTATATCGCACAGGTGAAGGTCGCAAAATCTGAACTGAATCATTATCCTAAACTGAAATATATTCCTGAAGGGACGCATTATCTCTATTGCAGGGCATATAAAGAGGAAAGTGGTCATACGGAGAAATATGGTGAATGGTCTGAAGGATTTCTGTTAAAGGTAAATATAAAGACACCAAATGCACCTGTGGTTCAAAAACTACAGGTGAAGAAAAATGACGTTAAAATTATCCTTGGCAGTAATACAGAAGAACTGGATGGTTATGATGTTGTTGCTGCCAGAAGTAAAGACGGGGATGAGCCATCAGATTATATAAAGGTACAATGCAAATATTCAGGAAACAGCAAGGAACTCATTCTAAAAGGAGTACCGAAAGGAAACTGGTATATTGGTGTACATGGCTATAAATATCTGGATGGATCAAATAAAAAAAGTACTGAGTAAGTGGGCGGAAGTTCAAAAAGTAACGGTAAAGACAAGCCTTGTAACAGGAAAACCAGCTGTTAAATCGGCAAAGGTTTCCAGACAGGGAACAAAAAGAAAAGTAACGGTGAAGTTTACTGTACCCAAAAGCCTGTGACGGAACGGACTGGGTACTCGGGTGTGGGAAGTGCCAGCATGAAGAAAAGCAAGCCTGAACCCGTCCCCGTTATGGACTACCGCCAGTACCGCAGGGCGCGGCGGCTGGTACATGAGTGCTGCAACTATGACGGCGGTAACTGTATCGCGCTGGATGATGGGGAGAAATGTGTCTGTGTCCAGTCCATTTCCTACTCCCTGTTATGTCGGTGGTTCCGGGCGGCGGTGCTACCGCTGGATAGGGAACTGGAAACGGCCCTGTTCCACCGCCTGGACGCCAAGCGTTGCGCCGTCTGCGGGGCGCTGTTCACCCCCGGCTCCAACCGAGCCAAATACTGCCCGGAATGTGCCGCACGCATGAAGCGGGTCAACGCCGCAAAGCGCAAGCGAAAACAACGGGAGAAATGTCACGCTTTAGGGGCTGAAAAACCCTTGTAAATCAAGGCTTTTTTCGAGGGTGTCAAAGGCAGG
>ENA-OQAB01000913-OQAB01000913.1-human-gut-metagenome-genome-assembly--contig:-NODE-913-length-14811-cov-3.420662_pt1 | contig 14811 bp, 14 predicted proteins | sample MGYA00242490_ERZ504517 | MGnify/ENA primary metagenome ERZ504517 (study PRJEB26092, sample SAMD00036298) | human gut metagenome | host: Homo sapiens | study: EMG produced TPA metagenomics assembly of...
TATCATTTTTCAGAAGCAGTCGAAGTTATTATCTGTTTCCAACTTATCAATTTTGTTAAAACTGTTTTCAGTTCTTCCAGATTTTTTCTGTATCTTTTTCCAAATCTCCTTTCAAGATGTGTCCTGTACTCTGTCCAGCTCATTAAGAATCATATTTTCTGATCGGGATAGTTTCTCATCCATGACAGAAAGAATCTTCCGTTTCGGAAGCAGCGATCTTCTTGTCTACGCTAGAAATAACATTCCGTTCGGAAGCAGCGATCTTCTTGTCTACGCTAGAAATAACATTCCGTTCGGAAGCAGCGATCTTCTTGTCTACGCTAGAAATAACATTCCGTTCAGAAGCAGCTGATCTTTTTATCCACGGTAGAAATGACATTCTGCTCAGAAGCAGCAATCTTTTTTATCCACGCTGTTAAGAATATTCTGTTCTGATTCTTTTACAACTTTCCTGCATTAAATTTTGAAGAAGCTCCAAGTCTTTCTGGTCTAACATATTGCATCATCCTTCCTGTTTACATACATCCATTCAGTAGGGTCATTATACCACCTTAAGAGTGTAAAGTCTATTGAATTATCATGGTACAGATACATAAATCAAGTGAAAAAATAAAAGATGATAAATTACTCTCGATAGCCATAAGGACGTTCTGACTATGCGTTACCATACAACTGGTCAGGTTCTGCTGAAGCTGAAAACAGAAACATACATATTGGTCTGACTGCATTACAGATAAAAATATCAGGTAACATCCATTTCCCTGCAGAAGGCAGCGCTGAACTATGTATGATCCGGCATCAATAAAGAAATATATAATAAGAAAATATTGAATTTTGTACAATAAAATTCGGAATATATGGACATAAAAAGAAATACTAAACTCTATATGCGCATTCCACAAAGACAAATTAGTTCGTGTGCTTTTTCGAATATGATCATTTATAACAAAGAATAAAAATTCATGTTTTACACATAATAGTTTCATGAATGATGGTTTTTCAGGGGTGTTGCCGGGAAAGAAGCAGATTTAAGATGGGATTGCAAAGCAAAAACAGAATCAGGTAATAAACGAACTGGTGAAATATAGTTCGCCTGAGCAGAGGGGCATTTCTGTAAATGAATAGACGGGCGGAGATGATCACAGTTAATACTGCAGCATCAAAAACTAAATTTATTGTACCATGAAACTGTGGAAGTGTGAATTGTTTTTTATATTATTTGTGCCGCCGGATAAAAGGCGGCGGAATGGAGGATTGCATGTCCGAAAAAGGAAAAACGGCAGCAAATGAATTATGATCAGAAGGTTCTGTCAGAGTATGAGGGAAAAGAGAATGGATACACAGAGGAAAAATTTCTGAACCAGGAGAATATAAAAGAAGAACAGCATCCAATGGAAAAAATGATTTCCGGAGCAGATGAGAATGGGAAATCACAGAAAAACGCAGAGACAAAACCAGAGGATACTGGATATGAGCAGGAAAAACTGGAAAATCAGGACAGAAAAAATGAGCAGATAAAGGAAATGGGACAGGTGACTCTGGATAGAAATCCACGAAAACATCATGTGGAGCTTCTTACGATTATCGGTGAGGTGGAAGGCCATGAGTCAGCGCCTTCTCAGAGTAAAACCACCAAATATGAGCATGTACTTCCAAAGCTGGCTCTGGTGGAGGATGATGAAGATGTGGACGGCCTTCTGATTCTTTTAAATACGGTAGGCGGCGATGTGGAAGCAGGGCTTGCCATTGCGGAGATGATCGCATCTTTAAGTATTCCTACAGTTTCTCTTGTTCTTGGAGGCGGTCATTCCATTGGTGTTCCCATGGCCGTATCGGCCGACTATTCCTTTGTTGTGCCAAGCGCTACCATGGTGATTCATCCGGTGCGTTCCAGTGGGATGTTTATCGGTGTTGCACAGACCTATCGGAATATGGAAAAAATTCAGGACCGGATCACGGGATTTATTGCTTCTCATTCCCACATTTCTCAGAAGCGCTTGGAAGAGCTAATGCTGGATACCACACAGCTGGTAAAAGATGTGGGAACCATGCTGGAAGGCAGGGAGGCTGTAGAAGAAGGACTGATCGATGAAGTGGGAGGAATGAAAGAGGCTCTTGCCAAACTGTATGAACTAATTGACCTTCAGAAAGCTGAGAAAAAAATTGATAATTTCATGATAAAGTTAGTCACATTATTAACAATTTATGAAAAATCAAGCACTTTTTCCTTTGACTGTCCCTCCTTTTGTGATATAATGCTAGAGAATGAGTAGTGATGTTTAAAATAATTTCTACAGGAGGGACAAATCATATGAGCAATACGTGTGGATGTCAGAACAGCGGAAACGCGGATTTCGCTGAGTTGGCTCCGGTGCTTGAAAAATATGCAAAGGTGCCGGGAAGCCTGATCACCATTCTTCAGCAGACCCAGGATATCTACGGGTATCTTTCTATGGATGCGATCAATTATATCGCAGAAAGAACAGGGATCATGCCTGCTAAAATTTACGGTGTGGCTACATTCTATGCACAGTTCCGTTTACAGCCGATCGGAAAGTATCTGATCATGCTCTGTAAAGGTACAGCCTGTCATGTAAATGGTTCTGACATGATCGAGGAAGCTGTCTGTGAACATCTTGGAATCAAGGACGGAGAGACAACCGAAGATGGTCTGTTTACATTAAATAACGTAGCCTGTCTTGGCTGCTGTTCTCTTGCGCCGGTTATGATGGTAAAATCAGCAGACGGTGAGGAAACATTCGGAAACCTGACAAAATCTTCTGTTAAGAAGATTCTTGACGATTATAAAGCAAAGAACGCATAGGAGGTAGAAATATGAAAGTTGTTGTAGGACAAGGCAGCTGTGGTATTGCTACCGGAGCTAAGAAGACCTCTGATGAGTTCCAGCGTATCGTAGCAGAAAAAAATCTTACAAATGTTGTTATTGATAAAACAGGATGTATCGGTACCTGCTATCTGGAGCCTATCGTTGATGTGTATAATGACGAAGGCGCTCTGGAAGCAAGATATGTCAAATGTACTACAGATAAAGTAGAAAAAATCGTAGAGGAGCATCTGATTGGCGGAAAGCCGGTAGAGGAATACGTGATTCCGGCAGAGGATGAGGCGTTCCTTTCCCAGCAGCAGAGAATCGTTCTCCGCAACTGCGGTCAGATCAATCCGGAAAAAATTGATGAGTACATAGCGGTAGGCGGCTATGAAGCTGCACGCAAAGTTATCACTTCCATGACTCCGGATGAAGTTATTGAGGAAATCAAGGTTTCCGGACTTCGCGGACGCGGCGGCGCCGGTTTCCCTACATGGTTTAAATGGAATGCGATCAAATCCAATAAAGGCGCGCAGAAATATATGGTATGTAATGCGGACGAGGGTGACCCGGGTGCATTCATGGACCGTTCCGTTCTGGAAGGCGATCCTCACTCCCTGCTGGAAGGTATGATCATCGGCGGTTTTGCTGCAGGCGCTACCGAGGGTATCATTTACTGCCGTGCTGAGTATCCACTGGCAATCGCACGTCTTGAGATCGCCATGGCACAGGCAAGAGAAAAGGGTTATCTGGGCAAAAATCTGTTTGGAACAGGCTTTGATTTTGATATCCGTATCAAAGCAGGCGCAGGCGCATTTGTATGCGGTGAGGAGACTGCTCTTATTGCTTCTCTTGAAGGAGAGAGAGGTATGCCAAGACTGAAACCTCCGTTCCCGGCTGCAAAGGGATACTGGAAGCTTCCGACCAACATCAATAACGTAGAAACCTATGCAAACGTTGCATGGATCATTGCCAATGGCGGACAGGCCTTTGCTGACAGAGGTGCTGAAAAATCCAAGGGCTCCAAGGTATTTGCTCTTGCAGGAAAAATCAAGAAGGGCGGTCTTGTTGAGGTTCCTATGGGAATGACTCTGAAAGAAGTTATTTACAACATCGGCGGCGGAATCAAAAACGACAAAGAATTCAAGGCTGTTCAGATGGGCGGTCCTTCCGGCGGATGTATTCCTGCAGATCTTATTGATACTCCTGTTACTTATGAAGATATCAATAAGACAGGCGCTATCGTTGGTTCCGGCGGTATGATCGTAATGGACGAGGATACCTGTATGGTAGATATGGCACGTTTCTTCCTTGACTTTACCAAGAAAAGAATCCTGTGGTAAATGTAACTACTGCCGTATCGGTACCAAGAGAATGCTTGAGATTCTTGAGAGAATCACAAAGGGCGAAGGAAAAGACGGAGATATCGAGCTTCTGGAAGAGCTTGCAGGAAAGATCAAGGACGGCGCTATGTGCGGACTTGGACAGACTGCTCCGAACCCGGTACTCACCACTCTGAAATATTTCCGCAATGAATATGAGGATCATATTTACAATCATAAATGTACTGCAAAATCCTGTAAGGCTCTTATTCACTACGAGATTACAGAGGACTGCAAGGGCTGTACAGCCTGTGCAAGACACTGCCCGGTTGGCGCCATCAGCGGCGAGAAAAAAACAGCAGCATAAGATTGATCCTGCTGTATGTATCAAGTGCGGCAAGTGTGAGGAATCCTGTAAATTTGGCGCAGTAAAAGAGAGTTTAATAGGAGGTGCAGACTGTGAATAAATACAGATTAAATATCGACGGAAAAGAAGTCTATGGACTTCCCGGCCAGACCATTCTCGATGTCTGCAAAGAGAACGATATTTTCATTCCTACTCTTTGCTATGATGAGAGAACAGAAATTTACGGCGCATGCGGACTTTGTATGGTAGAGATGGAAGGCAATCCGAAACTCTGGAAGGCCTGTGCAACCGAGATCGCACCGGATATGATCATCCATACCAATACACCGCGTGTTATTGAATCAAGAAAAACAAACCTGGAGCTTCTTCTTTCCAACCATAAGGGTGACTGCCGTCCACCATGTATGCTTGCATGTCCTGCAGGTACAGACTGTCAGGGCTATGTAGGTCTGATCGCAAACGGACAGTATGAAGAGGCCATCAAACTGATCAGAGAAAACATTCCGCTTCCGGGATCTATCGGTCGTGTCTGTCCTCATCCGTGTGAGACAGCATGCCGCCGCGGTATGGTAGACGAGCCTATCGCTATTGCAAACCTTAAGAGATTTGCAGCAGATGCTGACGAGTTCGGTGAAGATCCGTTTGTTCCGGAGTGCGAGCCGGACACAGGAAAGAACGTTGCTGTGATCGGCGGCGGTCCTTACGGACTTTCCATGGCATATTTCCTCCGTCAGCTTGGTCATGATGTGACGATCTACGAGGCAATGCCAAAGCTTGGCGGTATGCTCCGCTATGGTATTCCGGAATACCGTCTTCCGAAAGAAGTTCTGGATGAGGAAATCGCTGTTCTTGAAAAAATGGGCGTAACCATGGTTACAAATACAAAGATCGGCGAGGACATCTCTTTTGAAGCGATCCGCAGAGATTTTGATGCTGTATGCGTTGGTATCGGTGCATGGGTATCTACCGGTGTCCGCTGCAAGGGCGAGGATGCCGAGGGTGTAATCGGCGGTATTGATTTCCTCAGAAAAGTTGTCCGCAATGAAGATATTGACCTTGGCAAAAACGTTGCCATTGTAGGTGGCGGTAATACCGCTATGGATGCCTGCCGTACAGCAGTACGTCTTGGCGCTGACAAGGTTTATAATATTTACAGAAGAACAAAAGATGAGATGCCTGCAGATATGATCGAGATCGAGGAAGCAGAGGAAGAGGGAGTAATCTTCCTGAACCTGACCAATCCTCTTGAGATCATTTCTGATGAATACGGACACTGCCGTCAGATGGTTCTTCAGGTTATGGAACTTGGTGAGCCGGATGCATCCGGACGTCGCGCTCCGGTTCCGGTAGAAGGAAAAACAGAGACGATTGATGTGGACACTGTAATCCTTGCAATCGGCCAGAGAGTAAATGCAGAAGGAATGAACGGGGTTGAGCTTACCAGAAAGGGCGGCCTTGTTTATGATAAAGATACATACATGACAGCACTTCCGGGCGTATTCGCAGGCGGTGACTGTGGTAATGACAAGATTTCCATCGCAGTTGAATCCATTGGCGATGCCAAGAAGAGCTATCTGATCGTAGATGCTTATCTTCGCGGAGAAGAGATCAAATACGAGCCAAACTATTATGTAACCAAAAAGGACGTAACACCGGCTACTTTTGAAGACCGTGAGAGAATGTGCCGTCCGACTATGGAGCAGCTGAATGCAGAAGAAAGAAAAGACAACTTTACAGAGGTAGTCTTCGGATACGACGAGGAGCAGGCTGTTGAGGAAGCTCATCGTTGTCTGGAGTGCGGATGTAAAGATTACTTTGAGTGTAAGCTGATCTCCTATGCAAATATGTACGATGTGGATCCGGACCGTCTGGCAGGAGACATCAATGAAGTGGAATTCCACGATGAGCATCCGTTCATTTTAAGGGATCCGAATAAATGTATCCTCTGCGGACTCTGTGTTCGTGCCTGCGATGAGGTTATGGGAGTAGGCGCTCTTGGCCTTGTGAAACGTGGATTTGACACAGTTGTTATGCCGGCTCTTGAACAGCCGCTTTCTGAGACAGGATGTATTTCCTGCGGCCAGTGTGTAAGTGTCTGCCCTACAGGTGCTCTTCAGGAAAATCTTACTCTTGAAAAATCTGTTCCGCTTGACACTGAGGCTACCGATACTACCTGCGCTTACTGTTCAGTAGGTTGCTCTATGCATCTTGAAACCTATGGAGACATGCTGGTAAAAGCTGTTCCGGACAGAGAAGGCGCTGTCAATAAAGGACTTCTCTGCGGAAGAGGAAAGTTCGGCTTTGACTGTTCTGTTATGGACGGCAAACTTCTTGAGCCAATGGCAAGAAAGGACGGAGAGCTTACAGAGGTTGATTATCATGAAGCATTTATGCTGACTGCAAAGAAAGCAGAATCTCTTGCCGCAAAATACGGAAGAAACGCAGTTGCTGTAGCAGTTTCTGACAGATATACAAACGAAGAAGCATATGTGATCAAGAAGTTCGCAGATTCTATCGGAGCTAAGACTCTTTGCTTCAACAACAGAGAGAACGGTCTTGAAAAGGTTCTGGGCGTAAACGCTTCTCCGAACACCATCAACGAGGTTCTTTCTGCAGATGTGATCCTGTGCGCAGGCTTTATTGCAAAAGAAAATCAGGTGATCCGTCTGAAACTGAAACAGGCAGCAAAGAACGGAGCAAAGGTTATCCTTGTAAATCCGGAAGGATATGCACAGGATCATATGAGCTTTGCTTATAAAACTGTTGAGACAGACAACAGCCTTGGTTTCTTCAAGGGTGTTGTAAAGGCTCTTCTTGATATGGGCAAGGGCACAGGTGCAGAAGGCTTTGATGCATTCAAGGCATCTGTAGAAGGTGCTGCTGTATCTGAAGAAGCAAAAGAGATCGCTGAGCTTTATGCAAATGCAAAGAAAGCAATGATCGTATTCCAGCAGAACGTAGTAACTACTGAGGCTGCTGCGCTTCTTGGTGACATCGCAGTTGTTTCCGGTCATATCGGAAAAGCCCGCGACGGTATCCTTATGCTGAAAGCAAAGAACAACAGCCAGGGTCTTGTTGATCTGGGAATTACTGCAGGGGCAGAGGCTATGGAAGGTGTAAAAGCCCTTCTGGTATTCGGTGAGGATCCGGCTCCGGAGCTTCTGAAAGAGCTTGTATTCCTGATGGTATGCGATACTCACATGACAGAGGCTGCCAAACTTGCAGACGTTGTGATCCCGGGAACAGGATTTGCGTCTACCTATGGTACTTTCACCAATACTGAGCGCAGACTTCAGGTTGTTGAACAGGCCATTGAGGAAGATGTGGTATTCTCCAACTGGGAGGTTGCTGCAGAGCTGGCTCATGTATATGAGGTTGAAATGCCGTTTGATGATGTAGAGGATATTTCTGATGAGATGAACGATAAGCTTCCGGTTTACCGTTATGCAGAAATGGGCGAGATTTATGGCGGAGTTCTTGCATGTGAAAATGCAAAACTTGCAGCTGTGGAAGATGCTGCATTTGTAGCACCGCTTCGCTCCACAGATCATCTGATGAACATGATCGATGAGAGACTGCCTCACGCAAACTGATTTTAAAATAATAATAGCCTGTATAAAAGCGGAAACGCAATATTCAGGCTGAGATGATTCGGGGAACTGTCACGGCTGTATGCTGTGGCAGTTTTCCTTTTTTGTTTACCGGGAATATAGTACAGTCTGTACGGATTTTTCAGGGAAATAAAAAAGTTCCGCGGGGATGCGTCCGGCAGCAGCAACCGTATTCGCTCACATGTTCGATTTTTTGCCGGGGATATCTTGTAACTTTTTCAGAACTGTGATATACTGATACAGCAAAAGCCGGGAAAACACTTTGAATTTTTGGCTTTTACATGGAATAAAACGGCAGCTTTCATGCCATTTGAAGAAAACAGACGAAAGAAAAGGTTAAAAATATGACAGTTTTATATGTAATCCTGCTTGCAGTTGTGCAGGGAATACTGGAGTTTCTTCCTGTAAGCAGTTTTGGACATCTGTGCATTCTTCAGAACATTCTGGGGATGGAGCATGAAACGGGTGTTCTTCTGGAAGCAATGCTTCATTTTGGTACGCTGGCAGCAGTGATACTTACTTTCTGGAAGGATATTTCAAGACTTCTGCTGGAGTCTCTGGACATGCTGATGGATACAATCGGAAATCTGTCTCTTTATATCCATAATAAAAGAACAGGAGACAGACTTCGATATGCAAAAATCGTAAGCAGTACTTATAAGAAATTTGCGCTCCTGCTTCTTGTTTCTATGATACCGACTGCACTTCTGGGTTACACAGCCAGAAGGCTTGTTGTGCTTGCGGCTTCTTCACAGCTGCTGCCGGGAGCGGGAATCCTGATCACAGGAATCGTTCTTCTTGTGGTGGATCTTGGCAGAATGGGCGGAAAAAAAGCTGCAAGAGACGCCGGATTCGGAAATGCCATGTGGATTGGTATTTGTCAGGGACTGTCTGTATTTCCCGGACTTTCCAGAAGCGGACTGACGATCAGCGCAGGTCTGATGAGTGGATTTACACAGAGTTTTGCAGTGAAATATTCTTACATTCTGTCAGTGCCGGCTATTATCGGAGCCCTGGCTGTGGAGCTGGGACAGTTTAGCGCGCCTGCAATGACCGTTGGCCTGGGATTTACCTTTGTACTGGGAATGCTCATCTCTGCAGTTGTGGGGTATTTTACCATCCGTGTACTGCTCAGACTTGTGAACAGGGGCAGATTCCGTTATTTTGCATATTACTGTTTTATTGTGGGCTTTGCTGCTCTTATCGGTAATTATGTGTTATAAAAAAACAAAAGGGTATCAGAACTTATAACGGGTTCTGATACCGGTAGTAATAAAAGCAATAGAAGTAGTAGGAGGGAAGCCTGGATATGGCAGCATCAAAGAACCAGAAAGGCAAAAGAGGAACCACAGGAAAAACAGCAAAGAGTACCGCATCAAGAAGAAAAACCACTGCTAAAAAGCAAAATGTTACAAGTGGATTCCAGACAGAAATCATTCTGCTGATCATTCTGGCTGCTTCTATGATCCTGGTTATCAGTAATTTTGGACTGGGCGGCGCTGTAGGCGACCAGATCAGCGCGGTCTGCTTTGGGATTATGGGACTTCTGGCTTATGTATTTCCCGTACTGCTTTTTGTGGGTGCTGCCTTTTTGATGTCCAACAGAAAAAATCCTCTCGCGTACAAAAAAAACACTGGCAGCCCTTGTGTTTTTTCTTTTTCTGTGTGGCTTTGTACAGCTTTTAACAGAGGGATATCTTCCGGGTACGGGATTTATGGATTATTATAAACGCAGTTCAGAGCTTCATACGGGAGGCGGTGTGATCGGAGGCGCGATCTGCATGTCCTCTACGTCTGCTTTTGGAATTGTAGGCGGATATATTATCATTGTACTTGTGCTTCTTATTACAATGATCCTGATTACTCAGAGATCCTTTTTTGATTTTATTTTTAAAATCTGGGACAGCATTGTAAGCCTTGTAAAGGGCGGACATGAACGCTATATGGAAGGGCAGCCGGAGCGGAATCTGAAAAAAGAGATCCGGGATCAGGAACGCAGACAGAAGAGGGAAAACCGTCAGGCAGAAAGAATACGCAGGCTGGAGGAAACGTTAGAGGCAGAAAAACAGGCTGCCCAGGCTCTGGAACAGGAAAACAGTGAGGCGGCTGCGGCCCTTAATGCCAGACAGGAACAGAAAGAGGCTTCTTCTCACGGCTTTCTGGAAGGAACAAAACTGACTCCTCCAAAAAAGAAAAAAACAAAAGAAACATCAGAGACTGCTGCTCAGGCCGCTGAGGAGGATTTTGAAGTCCGAACTTCAGCAACCGGTCAGGGACAGCTGGAATTCAGTATACATCGGGCAGATTCTTCCAGTGAGGCTGCTGATGACCATACTGATATTAATATAGAGATGGAACACTCGCCTTCAGATTCTTTGGACTTTGATGAAATCCAGGCTTATGAGGACGAGAGTAAAGAAATTTCAGATTCTTTTGAGGATTTCAGGAAAGAGGAACAGCAAAATACAGAAGCATCTGTTCAGTCCGCAGCATCGGAAGTCTCTCAGCCTCATAAGAATCCAAAATCGTCCAAAACAGAAATAGAAAATGGAATCCGAAATATCCAGAAGGAGATTACCAGTAAGGATGCAGAAGTAAAAAAAGAATATCATTATCCTCCTCTGAAGCTTCTGAAAAGAGGAAACGGAAAGGGCAAAGGCGATTCCGATGCCCATCTTCGCCAGACTGCCCAGAAGCTTCAGGATACTCTGCATAATTTTGGTGTAAATGTTACTGTGACAAACGCAAGCTGCGGTCCCACAGTAACCAGATATGAGCTTCAGCCGGAAATGGGAGTGAAGGTCAGCAGAATCGTAGGTCTTGCTGATGATATCAAGCTGAACCTGGCAACTCCGGATATCCGTATTGAGGCGCCGATTCCCGGAAAGGCAGCTGTGGGAATCGAAGTTCCCAATAAAGAAAATCAGGCAGTTATGCTCCGGGAGATTTTGCAGTCCCAGGAGTTTCAGGGTGCAAAATCAAAGCTTTCCTTTGCCGTAGGCAAGGATATTGCCGGAAAGCCTGTTGTTACAGATATTGCCAAAATGCCGCACCTTCTGATCGCAGGAGCGACAGGCTCCGGTAAGTCTGTATGTATCAATACTCTGATCGTGAGTATACTTTACAAAGCAAAACCGGAAGAGGTCAAGCTGATCATGATCGATCCCAAGGTGGTTGAATTAAGCGTGTACAACGGAATCCCTCATCTTCTGATCCCGGTAGTCACTGATCCCAAAAAGGCGGCAGGCGCACTGAACTGGGCAGTAACAGAGATGATGAACCGCTACAACACTTTTGCGGAATTTAATGTGCGAAATCTTCAGGAGTACAATAAAAAAGTAGATGGAATGAGGATCCCCGAGGGAGAAAACCCGCCGGAGCGTATGCCTCAGATCATTATTATCGTGGATGAACTTGCGGATCTGATGATGGTGGCTCCGGGAGAAGTGGAGGATGCGATCTGCCGTCTGGCTCAGCTTGCCCGGGCTGCGGGAATCCATCTGATCATAGCCACACAGCGGCCGTCTGTAAATGTTATCACAGGTCTTATTAAGGCAAATATGCCCTCCAGAATTGCTTTTTCTGTTTCCTCAGGCGTGGATTCCAGAACAATTCTGGATATGAACGGCGCAGAAAAGCTTCTTGGAAAAGGAGATATGCTTTTTTATCCTCAGGGATATCAGAAGCCTGCCAGACTGCAGGGCGCTTTTGTTTCAGACGAAGAAGTCAGCAGCATCGTGGACTTTCTTGCAGATAAAAATCCCGCGGCGCAGTACAATCCGCAGATTGAACAGCAGGTAAATACTGCCAGTCTGTCCGGAGGAGGATCCGGAGCAGAGGAAAGGGATGTATATTTTGAGGAAGCCGGCAAGTTTATTATTGATAAGGAAAAAGCTTCCATTGGAATGCTTCAGCGTATGTTTAAAATCGGATTTAACAGAGCTGCCAGAATCATGGATCAGCTTTGTGATGCCGGAGTTGTAGGACCGGAGGAAGGCACAAAGCCCCGGAAGGTTCTGATGTCCATGGAGGAATTCCAGAATTTTATTGAAGAAAGCCTGTAAAGGAAAGAAAGGAGAAAAACATGGTAAAGCACATTGTAATGTGGTCATTTCAGGAAACTTTAGATGACAAACAGAAAAAAGAAGCGGCAGTACGGATCAAAGAAGGGCTGGAACGTCTGACGGGAATCGTCCCGGGGCTGATATCTGTTAAGGTAGTCACAGATGCTCTTCCTGCCAGCACACATGAAATCGGACTTTTCTGTAGACTGGAATCCCAGGAGGCTCTTGACGGTTATCAGGTTCACCCGGAACATCAGAAAATGGTTTCTTTTATCAGGACAGTTACCTGCAACCGTATCTGTCTTGACTATGAAGTATAATGGAGATCCGGATTTTATCTGTGGGCAAGATCAAAGAAAAATATCTTACCGCAGGGATACAGGAATATGCAAAACGTCTGAGCAGATACTGTAAGCTTACCTTCTGTCAGGTGGCTGATGAAAAGACTCCGGACAAGGCTTCTGAGGCTTTAAACGAACAGATCAAAAAAACAGAAGGCGAGCTGCATCATGAAAATATCCGGGACCAGGATTACGTGAATCGCTCTTGCCCATTGACGGAAAAATGCTGGACTCTGTAGAACTTTCTGAAAAAATCGGTCAATTGGGAATTGAAGGAAAAAGCTCGGTTGCTTTTGTGATCGGAGGCTCTCTGGACTAGTGACAGGTACTAAAAAGAGCAGATTTCCGGCTGAGCTTTTCCAGAATGACATTTCCTCATCAGCTGATGCAGATGATACTTCTGGAACAGATATACAGAGGATTCCGTATTCTGAACAATGAACCTTATCATAAATAAAAAAGTTTTTGCCAGGGAGGATTCTTTTATGGAAATTCAGCGTATTGAAAACATGTGCGGAGGAAACAGGGCATGTTTTTCTTAAGCCGATCCTTAATGAAAAACAATTAAATGGAAAATGTGGTCTTTATGCAGAGGTGACTCTGGAACCGGGCTGTTCCCTGGGATATCATGAACATCACGGAGAAAGCGAAACCTATTACATTCTTTCCGGAAAAGGAATTTACAGCGATAACGGAGAACTTCGTATGGTAGAAGCAGGAGACATGACCTTTACTCCGGACGGCAAAGGTCATGCGCTGACAAATGCCGGTGAAGAAAACCTTGTATTTATGGCGCTGATCATTTTGAATTAGTATAACGAATACTAACTTTCTGCTATACCAGGGTTACCGCAATTCTACCGGTTTTTGACAATGGGCGGTTTGTTTGATCGGATTATGATACAGGCAGTACAGAAGGAAGGATAAGCTTATGATAAAACAGTTGGATATGGGAAAATTTGAGGAATATATTTCTCAGTTTCCGGTGTATGAGTACCGTATTCTTGACACAAAGGGAATTCAGGTAAGGGAAAGGGTCCGCACGATCTGCAGTCAGGAATGTGAACGTTTTGGCACTACCTGGGCCTGCCCTCCGGCTGTAGGTTCACTGGAGCAGTGCCGGGACAGGATCAGCAGATATCCCCAGGCAGTGTTTTTTTTCCAGTGTGGCGGAAGTGTCGGATCTTATGAATATGGAGGAAATGCTTTCCACCAGACACCAGCACGAAAAAATCACAGAAGAAATCGCCTCATTTCTCCGGGAACAGGGGTTTTCCGTTTTTACCCTGTCCACAGAATCCTGTGATATCTGTCAGGAGTGTACATTCCCCCAGGGAAAACCCTGCAGGCATCCGGAAAAAATGCATCCCTGTCTGGAAAGCCATGGAGTAGTGGCTGCGGAAATTGTAGAAGAACAGCAAATGGAATACAATCTGGGCGGCAATACAATATTATGGTTTTCCATGGTATTGTTCCGTCAGGAATAAAGATAAAGCCTTCGGCATAAATTACGATAAAAGCCGAAGGTTTTTCTGTTTTTATGTGGGCGGGAATCAGAGGAGGTCGATGCTTTGTTTTTTCAGCAAAAAAGAAAACAGCTCAGGGAAGGCTGTCTGACTGCTCTTGAGGTTCCCAGAGATCTTGCCTGCAGAGAGACTGTTGTTACACTGACAGGATGCAGCCAGGCTGTTATTGAAAATTACCGCAGTATTCTTAAGCTGACAGAGGAGGAAATCATTGTAAGCACTTTTTCGGGAAAACTGACAATCATGGGAAAAAATCTGGAAATTCCCTGGTATACCATGGAAGAGATGACAGTTACAGGAAAAATCTCCCGGATCATTCCGGAACGGTAGGAGGAAGCTATGGAAAAAATCCTTTGTTTTCTGAACGGATATGTGGAAGTTCTTATCTGTGGCGGACAGACAGAACGTTTTTTTAATCTCTGCATGGCAAGAGGAATTGTCGTCCGGAATCTGAGACAAAATAAGGATAAGAGCTTTACCTGTATTTTTCCGTCAACCATTTTTTCTGCTGGGACCAATACGGAGAAAAACAAAGGTGAGAATTCATATTCTGGAAAACAGGGGCTTCCTTTCTGGGTGGAAAAGGCGTAAAAAGAAAAGCTTTTTTTCTGGGATTTTTTTTGTGCGGAATGCTTCTTCTTATGCTTTCCGGACGTATCTGGAATATCCATATTGAAGGAAACAGGGCGAACAGCACACCGGAAATCCTGAAGTTTCTGGAGGATCAGGGTGTTTCCCATGGTATGAAAAAAA
>ENA-OQAB01000915-OQAB01000915.1-human-gut-metagenome-genome-assembly--contig:-NODE-915-length-14805-cov-3.759095_pt1 | contig 14805 bp, 15 predicted proteins | sample MGYA00242490_ERZ504517 | MGnify/ENA primary metagenome ERZ504517 (study PRJEB26092, sample SAMD00036298) | human gut metagenome | host: Homo sapiens | study: EMG produced TPA metagenomics assembly of...
TCAGAGGCTAAAGAGGAAAGAATATATTGTCAAAGATATATTGACATGATGATGAAGAATTAAATGAGTTTTTGTTTTCTCTGGGATGTTACAGCGGAGAGCCGATTACTGTGATCACGCATCGAAAAGGCGGCTGCGTGGTATCTATCAAAGATGGCAGATATAATATTGATACTGATTTAGCGCAGGCTATTTCAATATAAAAATGGTGATTTTGATCACTGATTTTTTTAAAATGATGGGTTAGCTCATGCTAATCTGAGTATGAAGGAGGAAACATCAATGAGAATTGCGTTGACAGGAAATCCCAATAGCGGAAAAACAACCATGTACAATGCGCTCACAGGAAGAAATGAACGTGTGGGAAACTGGGCTGGAGTTACAGTAGAGAAAAAAGAGAGTCCGATCAAGAAAGGATATTACGGCGGTTCGGAGGAACTGATCGCGGTAGATTTACCGGGAGCCTATTCTATGTCTCCGTTTACATCGGAGGAGAGTATTACCAGCAGTTATGTAAAAAACGAAAATCCGGATGCGATTATTAATATTGTGGATGCAACTAATTTGAGCAGAAGTTTGTTTTTTACAACGCAGCTTCTGGAACTGGGAATCCCGGTGGTAGTTGCTCTTAATAAAAGCGATATTACGGAGAAGAAAAAAACAGAAATTGATGTAAAGAAATTAGCGGATAAATTAGGCTGTCCAGTTATTCAGACTGTATCTATAACCTCAGGACATGAAGGATTAAAAGAGGTTGTAAATCATGCAGCAGCATTAAAAGGACGTGTGCAGAAAGCGCCATATGTGCAGGCGGATATTGATCTGCAAGACAAAGCGCAGGTTGAGGCAGCCGACAGGAAGCGCTTTGAATTTGTAAATGGGATTGTAAAAGCAGTAGAAAAAAGAAAAGTTTTAACAAAGGATAAAAATAAGCAGGACAGCATCGATGCGGTGCTTACCAATAAATTTGTTGGAATCCCAATTTTTGCAGTGGTTATGTTTGGCGTGTTTTACATATCCCAGTCTACGGTTGGAACATGGATTGCGGACTGGTTAGTTGGCTGTATTGAAGCTTTTCAGGGCTGGGTTGCAGGTTTGGTGGAAGGAGCAAATCCATTCCTTCAGGCGCTTTTGGTGGATGGCATCATTGGAGGCGTAGGCGCAGTAGTCGGTTTCCTGCCTCTGGTAATGGTTATGTATTTCCTGATTGCTCTTTTGGAAGACTGCGGATATATGGCTCGCGCTACTGTGGTTTTAGATCCGATTTTTAAGAGAGTTGGTTTATCAGGAAAGTCTGTAATCCCTATGGTGATCGGAACAGGATGCGCTATTCCGGGTATCATGGCATGCCGTACCATCCGGAACGAAAGAGAAAGAAGAGCAACCGCCATGCTGACGCCGTTTATGCCGTGCGGAGCAAAGCTCCCGGTGATCGCGTTATTTGCAGGGGCGTTCTTCGCAGACGCTTCATGGGTAGGGCCGACCATGTATCTGGCTGGAGCTGTGTTGATTTTCCTGGGCGCATTATTGGTAAAAAAAGATTACCGGATATAAATTCCGTAAATCGTTCTTTATCATTGAACTTCCGGAATACAAAATTCCGAGTTTAAAACGGGCAACCCTTTCTATGCTTTCCCGCGGTAAGGCATACATTGTGAAGGCAGGAACGATCATTTTGGTATGTAACACTGCAGTGCAGATTATGCAGAGTTTTAACTGGCAGTTCCAGGTAGTGGAAGAGGGAATGGAACATACGTCTATCCTTGCCTCGATTGCTTCTCCTTTTGCAGTACTTCTGATCCCGCTTGGATTTGGCGTATGGCAGCTTGCAGCGGCAGCAATCACAGGTTTTATTGCAAAAGAGAACGTGGTCGGCACCCTGGCAGTTGTTTATGGACTTACGAATTTTATTGATACGGATGAGCTGGCGTTAGTTGGCGGAGCAAATGAAGTGGCAATGGTTATGGGACTTACGAAAGTCGCGGCACTTGCTTATCTGATGTTTAATCTTTTCACGCCGCCTTGTTTTGCAGCCCTTGGTGCGATGAATTCTGAAATGCAGGATAAAAGATGGCTGTGGGGAGGAATTGCATTGCAGTTAGCTACCGGTTATACAGTTGCATTTTTCGTATATCAGGTAGGTACGCTGATAACAACAGGAACCCTTGGAAACGGTTTTGTTCCGGGACTGATCGCAGTGGCTGCATTTGCCGGGGCATTGCTTGTGCTGATCCAGAGAAATGAGAAAGCTTTCAGCGCCGAGTATCGTCTCCACGCATAAAAAAGAAAGGATAGCGACGTATGGCAGATTTGTTGGTAACAGGTATCCTGCTGTTGATTATAGGCGCTGCGGCTGTTTATATATGGAAAGCAAAGAAGAGAGGCGTTAAATGTATAGGCTGCCCATCTGCAGGAAAATGTTCGGGAAAAGAAGGACATACAGTGTGCAGCTGCGGATGCCATAGTGCAGAAAAATAGGAAATTTCAGGGAAAGCCCGCACTTTGGAAAAGGTGTGGGCCTTTTATATAAAACACAGGAAATGGAGTGAGGTCTGTGAAAAGCTGCCAGAAAAATGAAAATCCGGATTTTTCCAGGACACAAATGGAAAAAGAAACAATTTTCCGTAAGTTAAGAGCGTGTGGAGGCCGTATTACGGCACAAAGGAAAATTCTTCTGGATATTATTTTGGAAGAAGAATGTGTCTGCTGTAAAGAAATTTATTATAAAGCGATAAAAAAAGACCCTGCGATCGGAATAGCGACAGTCTATAGAATGGTCAGGTCGCTGGAAGATATAGGAGCGATCCGAAGAAACAAAATGTATGAGATCCAGTATGGAAAGGAGAGGATTGAAGAAAATGCATTGGCGGACAAAATACTTGCCAGACACTCTTTTTTTCTAAAAATCCTGGTAGAGGCGGGAGTTGATCAACAGCAGGCAGAAAAAGAGGCCAGTATGCTGGAATATATCTTGTCGGATGAAAGTTTTGATAAACTGAAAGTATATATGGAGAAAGGAACGTGGGAAAATGGTAAATGAGATTATAATTGCTGTACTTTTGATTCTGGTATTTACAGGAATCCGTTCCGGCACAAAGCACTTTAAGGGGCAGGGAGGATGCTGTGGCGGTTCTTCGCAAATCAGGACAAAAAGAAAAAATTGAAAAATATCATAGGTCAGAAGAGGGTACAGATCGAAGGCATGACCTGTGAACATTGCAAAAATCGGGTTGAAAACGCATTGAACCGTTTGGAAGGGGTATCTGCAAAAGTGAATCTGAAGAAAAAAACGGCAGTTGTATCTATGGAAAAAGAGATAGAAGATATGCAGCTCCAGAAAGCGGTTGAGCAGGCGGGGTATAAGGTAATACAAATACGGTGATATGATTGCGGCACGCCATTTGTTGAGAAAATATTTCATTAAAAGAAAAATACTTTGACTGTATATATATGAGAGAATATAATAACAAACCAGAGAAGAGGTGACAGAATGAAACAGCATAGGTTATGGGCATGGGCAATGATTGTTTGTCTCGTCATGTTATTCTATACCGGAAAAAAACACAAATAAATCGCACAAGACAGAAATGGAGGATATTTATGGATAGTTTAAAATTAAAGAACCTTGCATTGTTTGCAGGCGGAGTATTATTTGGAACGGCAGGTGTGAAAATCCTTTCCAGTAAGGATGTGAAAAAAGTATATGTGGAAGGAACAGCAGCAGTTCTTCGAGCAAGAGATTGTGTGATGAAGACCGCTGAGACCGTTCAGGAAAATGCAGAAGATATCCTGGCAGAAGCAAAGCAGATCAATGAGAGGCGCGCCGCGGAAGAAGCTGCCTCTGTACAGGAAGATACAGTAGAGGATCATGCTGATCCTGAAATAGAGGAAGCGTAATTGAAATTCACTATAAAGCATGAGATTCCGGGAAGAATCCGTATTCATATGGAACAGAAACAAATGTCTTATAAAGAGGCCGATACATTACTGTATTATTTGGATACGCTGGAATATGTCACGCAGGCAAAGGTTTATAGAAGGACGGCCGATGCCTGCGTTTGCTTTTCAGGAAAACGAGAGCTGTTGATTCAGGCTTTAAGAAAATTCCGATATACGTCTGTAAAAGTTCCGGATGAAGTGTTAACAAATTCTGGAAGACAGTTGAATGATATTTATCAGGAGAAACTGATTGGTAAAGTTCTTTTTCATTATGCCGGTAAAATCTTTCTGCCATATCCGGTCAGAAAAGCAGTGGTTTTATGGAAGGCTGTACATTATTTAAAAGAAGGCTGGAAGAGTCTTGCAAGGCGGAAGCTGGAAGTCGCAGTGTTGGATGCATCAGCTATTGGCATTTCTGTTTTGCGAGGTGATTTTAATACGGCTGCTTCCGTTATGTTCCTGTTGGGAGTTGGAGAGACCTTGGAGGAGTGGACACATAAGAAATCGGTAGGAGATCTGGCACGCAGTATGTCTTTGAATGTGTCGAAGGTTTGGCTGAAAAGTGAAGAACAGGAAGTACTTGTTGATTCCAGAAAAATCAAAGAAGGGGATAATATCGTAGTTCACATGGGGAATGTTATTCCTTTTGACGGGGTGGTATGCGAAGGCGAAGGAATGGTAAATCAGTCTTCTCTGACCGGTGAACCGCTCCCGGTTTTGAAAAAGGCAGGAGGATATGTATATGCCGGAAGCGTTCTGGAAGAAGGGGAACTTACTTTTACTGTAAAAAAAGCCGGGGGTTCTTCTCGGTATGAGAAGATTGTTGAGATGATCGAGGAGTCTGAAAAGCTGAAATCTTCGTTGGAAGGAAAAGCAGAACGACTTGCAGATCGATTAGTTCCGGTGACCTTCGCAGGAACAGCTCTTACATGGCTCTTTACGCGAAATATCACGAAGGCTTTAGCTGTGCTTATGGTAGATTTTTCCTGTGCGTTAAAACTCACAATGCCGATTGCGGTATTGTCTGCAATTCGTCAGGCAGGCTCTTATGATATTACGGTAAAGGGCGGAAAATTTTTAGAAGCGGTTGCAGAAGCGGAAACGATCGTACTGGACAAAACAGGCACGCTTACAAAAGCTATGCCTACCGTGAAAATGATCGTTCCATTTTGTGAAGCAGGTGAAAATGAACTGCTTCGTATAGCGGCCTGTCTGGAAGAGCATTTTCCGCACTCTATGGCGAAGGCAGTAGTATCTGCGGCAAAAAAAGCAGGACTTGAACATGAGGAAATGCACTCGAAAGTGGAGTATATTGTAGCTCATGGTATTTCTTCCAGTATAGAGGGAAAACGTGTCTTTATAGGCAGTGCACATTTTATTTTCGATGATGAAAAATGTACTGTTCCGAAGGAATATCAGAAACAGTTTGAAAGCCTCCCGGAAGAATACTCTCATTTATATCTGGCGATAGACGGAGTTCTTGCAGCAGTGATCTGTATTGAAGATCCGTTGCGGGAGGAAAGCGCGAGCGTAGTGAGAGCATTGAAAGGGGCAGGATTTCAGAAGGTTGTTATGATGACGGGAGACAATGAGCGTACAGCAGCGTTCATTGCCCGAAAGGCAGGTGTTGATGAGTACTACTCAGAGGTATTGCCGGAAGACAAAGCCATGTTTATTGAGAAGGAAAAAGCCAAAGGAAAGAAGGTACTCATGGTAGGCGACGGGATCAACGATTCTCCGGCACTTTCAGCGGCGGACGCAGGGATTGCAGTCAGCGATGGGTCAGAACTTGCCAGAGAAATTGCAGACATTACGATTCCGGCTGATAATTTATATCAGATTGTGCGATTGAAGTATCTCAGTCAGGCATTGATGAGAAGAATAAACAGGAACTATAAAGAAATAGTGGGTATTAACACATTACTCATTCTTTTAGGAGTGGGAGGAATGATACAGCCTACGACTACTGCAATGTTCCATAATATGTCTACGATAGCAATCAGTTTGCAAAGTATGCAAAATCTTTCGGAAATAGAAGAAGTTTAAACAAATGTGATCCGCTGTCATACCGGCAGTAAAAATGGTTTAACAGAGATTCTGGGAAGCTGTTGCGGATAAAATAGTTTAGGAGGATTTGGAAAACTCTCCGCTGACTGCTGAAATGATGTGATATGAGAGAGGGATAACTGGTTTAAGGCCGGTTATCCCTCTTGCTTTTTAGGACAGAAGGATTATAATAAAAAGTAATATAAAAAGGGGAGCTCGCGCAAGCGGGCTGAGAGTAAGCTGACAGCGCTTAGACCCGTGAACCTGATTTGGATAATGCCAACGTAGGGAAGCTTTTAAAGAGAGAGTGCACCTGCCGGGGTGGGATTATGTCGCTGATGCGACCCGCCGCAGGCGGAGAATCCTGCTTGCGAGATTCGTTTTTATGGCAGCCGAAGTATGTTTTATCGCTGTGAGTCTTGATCGTTCCCTTTTTGTAAACAGAAAGGAGATTCAAATGAAAACGGTATTGACGATAGCAGGCAGCGACAGCAGCGGAGGAGCAGGAATTCAGGCGGATTTAAAGACTATGCTGGCAAATGGAGTATATGGAATGAGCGCCATCACGGCTCTCACAGCACAGAATACAACCGGTGTAAGCGCTATCATGGAGGTGGCGCCGGAATTTCTGGAGAAGCAGCTGGATGCAGTATTTACGGATATACGGCCGGATGCGGTAAAAATCGGCATGGTATCTTCTGCACAGCTGATCAAGGTGATCGCAGAGCGCCTGAGCTTTTATCAGGCGGAACATATTGTAGCAGATCCGGTGATGGTAGCCACCAGCGGAGCCAGACTCATAGGAGAAGATGCGGTGGAGATGCTGAAAGAGCGGCTGCTGCCTCTGGCAGCTTTGGCGACGCCCAATATACCGGAGGCAGAGGTGCTTTCCGGCTGTGAAATCCGGTCTGAAGAGGACATGGAAACAGCGGCCAGGATCATTTCACAGACATATGGCTGTAGTGTACTCTTAAAGGGAGGGCACCGGATCAATGATGCCAATGATTATTTATACAGAATGGGCCATGGAATCTGGCTTTACGGAAAAAGGATCAACAATCCCAATACCCATGGTACCGGCTGTACCCTGTCCAGCGCCATTGCTTCCAACCTGGCAAAGGGAATGGAACTGGAGGCTGCAGTCGCTCAGGCGAAGCGGTATCTTTCTGCTGCCCTGGAAGCACAGCTTGATCTGGGAAGGGGAAGCGGCCCCATGGATCACGGCTTTGCTGTCAAGGGAGAATATTAAGCACAGTGTTTTAGGCAAATTGTGACTAAACTGTGATATTTTTATAAAGTCCTTTACTTGTGGATATCCGGAATGGTACAATGATCTGGCTGCCTCTTATCAGAAAAAAGGGGCAGATGAACGGACGGGAAAGGAAGGAATACAGGATGAAAAAATGGATGACAGTCTGCCTGGCCGCAGTGACAGCAGCAGTATTTATGGCCGGATGCGGCAGTACACCAGATGCAAAGGAAACAGCAAAGGAGACAGCAGCGGCTTCTTCAGAGGTAGAAACCACAAAGGCAGAAACAGCAGCAGAGTCTGAGAAAGAGACAGCAGCGGAAGACGGAACAGCCCAGGCAGATGAAAAGAGTACAGCAGGTCATAAGGAGAGTCTGGATCTGCAGGCTGCAGCCGGAAAGCACCATATAGAGATCAATGTAAAGGATTATGGCACCATTTTCGTAGAGCTGGACGGAGACAGCGCCCCGATCACAGTGGCAAATTTCATGGATCTGGCAGAACAGGGATTTTATGACGGACTTACCTTCCATCGGATCATCAGCGGATTTATGATTCAGGGAGGAGATCCCATGGGAAATGGTATGGGAGGCTCAGAACGGGAAATCAAAGGAGAATTTTCCTCCAATGGTGTAGAGAATGACTTATCTCACACAAGAGGCGCCATTTCCATGGCACGTTCCCAGATGAAGGACAGTGCAAGCTCCCAGTTTTTATTGTACATGAGGACAGTACGTTCCTGGACGGTGAATACGCCTGCTTTGGCTATGTAACCGATGGTATGGAGGTTGTGGACGCAATCTGTAAGGATACTCAGGTAGAGGATAATAATGGTACAGTTGCAAAGGATAATCAGCCGGTGATCGACAGCATTAAGGTCATTGACTGATCAAGTTCAAAGGAGATCTTTCGGGAAGGGGGGTCTCTTTTACATTTTTTAATAAAAATTGTAGGCAATTGTAAGATGCACAGAAGGAAAAGTATGCTAGAATAAAATATGAGATTTTATATCAGAAAGGATGTTTTTATGCGTAAAAATAAAACTGCTCTTTTTCTGGCAGCCGTTTCTTTGTCTGCTTTTTTTGCCGTTTCTTCCCCGGGAGCTCAGGAAGACGCTTCGCGGTTTGTGGACGGTACCAGGATCAACAGCGTAGGTGTGGGAGGACTCACACCGGAGGAGGCCAGAGAACGGATCCAGGGATTTTATGCCGGCGAATACGAGCTTTCTGTCATAAAAAAGGACGGGAGCAGGGAGGTGATCCGGGGAGAAGCAATTGATTATCAGGTTGCGTTGACAGATGATCTGGATGCTATCCTGAAGGCTCAGAACGAAGGGGGGAGGCAATCCGGCCCCTCGGTAGACAATTCACATCAGGCAGCGCTTGCTCCCTCCTACAGCCAGGAAAAGCTGGATCAGGCCATTGAAGCACTTTCCGTATTAAACAGCAGCGCTGTTACAGTTACAAAGGATGCTTCGATTTCACCCTATGAGGAAGGAAAGCCATTTTCCATTGTTCCCGCAGTACAGGGAAATGATGTGGATCGGGAAAAAACGATTTTGGCAGTAAATGAGGCTGTAAAGGCAGGAAGAAATGAATTGGATCTGGAGGCAGAAGGCTGCTACCGAACCGTCGGCCTGTGGGAAAGTGATGAACATTTGAAGAATCTCTGTGATGCCATGAACAGCCGGAGAGAAAAAAAGCTCCGTTATGTATTCGGAGAGGCAGAGGAGTTTTTGACAGGAGAAACCATGGCCAGCTGGATCACGGGGGTATCAGAGGGAAAGATTACTGTTGATCAGGAAAATGCAGCGGCTTTCGTAAAGGATCTGGCTTCCCTATATGACACAGCTGGAACAGCCAGAACCGTAACAAAGGCAGCAGGAGGTCAGGCAGAGATCACAGGACCCTATGGCTGGAAGATCGATCAGGCAGCAGAGACGGCAGCCCTTATGGAACTGGTTTCTTCGGGAAGCTGCTGGAGCGAAGGACAGGCTCAGGCCGACAGAGAGCCTGTTTACAGCCAGAAGGCTGCGTCCAGAGAGGGAACGGATTGGGGAACTACCTATGTTGAGGTCGATCTGGGAGGCCAGCACGTTTATATGTTCAAAGAGGGCCAGATCGTATGGGATGCTCCCTGTGTCACAGGAAATGTGTCAAAGGATTATACTACTCCTTCAGGAATCTACAGCCTGACCTATAAGGAAAAGGATCGGATACTCAGAGGAAAGAAAAAGCCTGACGGAACCTATGAGTATGAGAGCCATGTAGATTACTGGATGCCTTTTAACGGCGGGATCGGCCTTCATGACGCATCTTGGAGAAGCAATGTTTGGCGGAACGCTTTATCAGACCGGAGGCAGCCACGGCTGCATCAATCTTCCTCCCCAAAAGGCTCCGGCGCTGTATGATCTGGTGTATAAGGGATCCCGGTCAACTCTGTACTCCTAAATGACCCGCCCGGAGATCAGAAGCATTCTCCGGGCGGGTGATAAAAAATTTGTATGGAAGGCAGGATCAGAACCCTTCATCCCGATTCAAGGGCTTTAAGGGCTGTAAACGGAATTCAACAGTCATGTCCTTTCGGTTGTAAACTTTCCGGAAATTGGTGATGATCCGTTTCAGCACCATCTCAGCCATTTCTGAAGTAATCGTAGGAAGAAGGATCAGATATTGGCTGATGCTGTAACGGGTAAATACATCACTGCATCTTAGGGAACCTCGGATGGATGCTTCCAGATGCTCCATTGCTTTGTTTAAGATCAGGGTTTTAAGTGATTTTCCATTCAGACCGGTTACGGTAAGCATACACAGATAGATGGAATCGCCGGTGCGGTCAATGGCCCGCCGCTCCAGCTGAAACAGATCACGGAATACAGGGTATTCGCAGTAAAAGGCACCGCCGGAGCTTTCTTCGCTGAGGGCGTGCTGGATATGATCCAGGTTCAGGTTGACACCCTGTTCGTCATCGCGGATGATCTTATAAAGATCCTTAAAATGATCAGAGGGGGAGATGGAAAACTCACTGTAAAAGAGATCCAGAGTGTTGTTGTATTCTTCCAGCGCCTGATGGGTGTGGCCGTCCCGATACAGAGAATAAACCAGCTGATAGCGGAATTCTTCGTCAAAGGGTTCAATGGCAATAGCGGTCTGACACAGGGCGGTGATCTGGGAAAAGGCTTTCTTTGCAGTCAGAAGATGAATGGTATAGTGGATCAGCTTTTGATACAGCGTATGGTAATAGGTGCTGATCGGGATGACCCAGGATTCGTACTCCGCTTTTGGAAGAAAATCTCCCCTGTAAAGTTCAACGCCGGCAAAACAGAGGGAAAGGGCTTCCTCCTCCGGCAGAGATTCATTTAACACACGGGTACAGATCGTTTCAAATTCATCAATATCTAAAACAGTAGTATATTCTTTGGTCCAGGCATAGGTTCCGCGCTGTTGGACTAAAAGCTTCTGAGGCGGAATATCCAGAGGCTCTAAAAGCTTTCTTGAGCGGAACATCAGGGTTTTAAGCGCTCCTGCAGGATTAACACCCGGATCATCCGGCCATATTACCTGAATCAGTTCTGCCGGACTGATATCCTTTTTCTGGAAGATTGCCAGATATTCTAAAAGAACCCATGGCTTTTTTGACTGATTGCTGCTGTCGTTGATTACCTTCCCCCCGGCTTCGATTGAAAAGCCTCCCAAGGTATGTATATAAATTGTAGGATTTAAGTCAAATGCTGATGGCATCTTTTGTAACTCCTTCATACTAATATATGTTAAGTATAACCATATAAGGGGAAAATGTCTACATCTTCTGCCGGAAAGAAAAGAAAAATGAGAAAATAGCCCAGATTTGTAACCGGATTGTAACCGGAAACTGATATACTAGAAAAAAGTGACAGAAAAAGGGGAATGAAAAATGCCAATGACCAAAAAAGGTTTATTGCCGAATGCATACCGGTTTATCCATATTGCAGCAGACGGATTTAGAAGACCGTATACTGAATGGGGAGACCTCTATCATGACAGCCGGGAAGGCGGTATGCCTTTCATCGGCCTTTCGGAGATGATACTGATCCTGGAGGAATTATTCGATGAGATCCACTATCCAATAAAGAGCGTTGACTATAGAAATTTTTCAGGAAAAAGCCGGGAGCTGAAGGCCGAGACCGGAGAAATGGAGGCTTCACAGCTTTTGCCGGAGCGAAAGGGAAAAAAAGGCTGATTTTACGCTGCATGTAAAATACAGATACAATGCTACCTGGCAGGGGAGCATTACCAATCTGGGAACAGGGGAACGGAAGTCGTTTTTAAGCCTGATGGAGCTTATGGATATTCTGGCAGTTTCCTTAGGCTGCCAGATCCGTCCCGGAGGAACCGGTCTTGGAAAGCGGATGTGTGAGGTAACGGTACGAAATTATGAGGGCTGTCAGATGGGAGGCGATGTATCACACCCGGCAGTAGCAGACCGCAGAACCTTTATCAACGAATTTGATCTGAAGGAGGAGATCGCGGCCATGCTGGATCCGCTTCCGGAGGGAAGCCGGCCGGATGGCATCATTATCCCCCGAAGCTTTCATGTGGCAGTTGGAAATTACGGCCCTGCAACATTTGTGGTTCGTATTCTGTTCCGGCGCAATGCTACCTGGCAGGGAACTGTCAGCTGGAGGGAAAAGCGTTCACAGGTAAATTTCAGAAGCTTTATGGAGCTTCTTTTGCTGATGCAGGAGGCCGTGGGGCGTACTGGTGAATGGAAACAGCAGGAAAGGAACATTTCAGTATGAACGAGAATGAAAGGAAAAGCGGCGGAAAGCGGCGGGTGCTGATGTTTATTCTGCTGGCTGTATTTCTTATAAGCGGCGCTTTGACCGTACATCAGTATTTAGAGGATAAGCGGATCCAGGAAGAATATGAACGACTGGCAGAGGAAGCGGCCAGACAGACAACAGAAGCTCCTACAGAGCCTGAAACGGAGGAAACAGAGCCGTTAGAGGAAGCGTATGTCTCTCCTATTGATTTTGAGGCGCTGACTGCGGAAAATCCGGACACCATAGGATGGATCAGGATCCCTGATACAAATGTGGATTATCCCATCGTGCAGGGAACGGATAATGATTTTTATCTGGATCACGATTTTTATGGGAAGGAAAGTGCGGCAGGCTCCATTTATCTGGATTTTGAAAGCGAAGCGGATCTGCAGGGACGCAATCAGATCCTCTACGGCCACAATATGAAGAATGGAAGCATGTTTAAGGATATCAACCGCTACAAGGATCCGGAGTATTTTAAGGAGCATCAGTATTTCAGCATCTACACGCCGGAGCGTGAGATCCGCTTAAAAGCTGTGTCCTGCTACTATGGAGAAGCCAAGCCCATTGTACGCATGACGGGCTTTAAAACCCAGGAGACATTTGATGAATTTGTAAGGACAATGGTGGAACCCTGTTCCTATAGGGAAGAGGTAGAATATCCGGCCAGAAGTATTTTCACTCTGGTAACCTGCAGCTATGAGATCAATGATGCCAGAACCTTTCTTTTTGCCGTAGAGGTGGATGAGGAGGGCAATCAGATCCCCATGGATGAGGAATATAAAGAAAAGATGGAGACTGTTCTGGAAAAAAAGCTTAAGGCATCGGAAAATATTTCCGATGAAAATGGAAAATAAGGTATTGGAAAACCGGAAATGTTATGATATACTACGCATCAGAAACATGCAGAAGTATGTGTGCAGTATTAAAAATGGTTCGTGACAAAGAAGTCATACCTGAAGGGATGGGTGTGACTTTTTTGTCTGTTTTCCATTTTTTGGTATATGCATCAGATTTGATCATGCTTTAGAAGAAAGAAAACAATGAGGAGAGAAAATATGAAGAAGAATGTAAAGAGAATGATGGCACTTGCAGCAGCAGGCATTCTTGCAGCAGGGGCGCTGACCGGCTGCGGCGGCGGAGCAGATACGGCAAAGGCAGAAGGAGCAGCAGCTTCTGGTGAAAAGAAAATCCTTAAAGTGGCTATGGAGTGTGCCTATGCTCCTTACAACTGGACACAGCCCGATGATTCCAACGGCGCAGTTCCGATTTCCGGAAGCAATGAGTATGCTTACGGTTACGATGTTATGATGGCAAAGAAAATCTGTGAGGAGCTGGGATATGACCTTGAGATTGTGCGTCTGGATTGGGATTCTCTGATTCCAGCCGTTACGACCGGACAGGCAGACTGTGTGATCGCAGGACAGTCCATTACTTCCGAGCGTCTTCAGGCCGTTGATTTTACCGTTCCCTATTATTATGCAAGTATTGTTACCCTGGTAAAAAAAGGAAGCAAATATGAAAATGCCAAGAGCGTAGCCGATCTGGCAGGCGCTACCTGTACCTCCCAGCAGAGCACCATCTGGTACAACACCTGCCTGCCCCAGATCCAGGATGCCAATATTCTGGCAGCCACTGCCAATGCTCCTGATATGCTGATGTCTCTTAACGCGGACAAGTGCGATCTGGTAGTGACGGATCAGCCTACCGGCAAGGGCGCTCTGATCGCATACCCTGACTTCAAGCTCATAGAGTTTGGCGGTGGAGAGAATGATTTCCAGGTAACAGATGAGGATATCAACATCGGAATTTCCCTAAAGAAGGGAAATACTGAACTGAAGGAAGCCATTGACAGCGTGCTTTCAAAGATGACAAAAGAGGATTTCTCTAAAATGATGGATGAGGCCATTTCCGTACAGCCTCTTGTAAACTGATGATCTCTGCCGGCAGATCCCGGCAGCTTTACAAATAAGGAGAATATTATGCCAACCGATTTTTTTGGCCGTGTGATGGCTGTGTTCAGCCGTTACGGCGTATCCATGCTTCAGGGCGCAGGCGTCAGCTTACAGATTGCCTTGGTGGGAACCATTGCAGGCTGTGTCATTGGCTTTGCAGTGGGCATTGTCCAGACCATACCCTCAGAAAAGGGAGATAATCCGATCAAACGGGGAATCCTGTGGATCGTGAAGCTTATTTTAAATATATATGTGGAGTTTTTCAGAGGTACTCCCATGATGGCTCAGGCCATGTTTATTTACTATGGACTGATGCCGCTGTTAAATATCAACAGCTCTATTTTAAATGCCGCTTATTTTATCCTTTCCATTAACACCGGAGCATATATGGCGGAAACTGTCCGCGGAGGTATCCTTTCGATTGATAAGGGACAGACCGAGGGAGCCATGTCCATCGGAATGACCCATGTGCAGACTATGCTGTATGTGATCCTGCCTCAGGCGCTGAGAAACCTGATGCCCCAGATTGGAAATAACCTGATCATCAATATCAAGGACAGCTGCGTTCTTTCCGTGATCGGTGTAGCAGAGCTGCTTTATAAGACAAAGGCCGCAGCAGGTGCGCTGTATATGAACTTTGAAACGTACACCATTACCATGGTTATGTACTTTATCATGACCTTTGCATGCTCCCGTCTGCTGCGCCTGTGGGAAAAGAAGATGGACGGCGCGGACAACTTTGATCTGGCAACAACGGATACGCTGGCATATACCAGCGGTATGTACCGTTATCCCGACGACAGAGATAAAAAGGA
>ENA-OQAB01000916-OQAB01000916.1-human-gut-metagenome-genome-assembly--contig:-NODE-916-length-14800-cov-3.318953_pt1 | contig 14800 bp, 14 predicted proteins | sample MGYA00242490_ERZ504517 | MGnify/ENA primary metagenome ERZ504517 (study PRJEB26092, sample SAMD00036298) | human gut metagenome | host: Homo sapiens | study: EMG produced TPA metagenomics assembly of...
AAATGAGAATATTTATGTTTTTAAAGGAAAACCTTAAGATGATAGGTAAAATTCCTGTAGAAGCTGAAGAGATAACCTCTGGGGATATTCCAGAAACAGAATTCAAGGAGTTGGTAGAAAGTATAGCCTCTTTAAGGCTGGATGTTAGTAACAGCAGCTTTAGGAAATTTTTCCAGAAATAATGCAATAGAAGCTTTAGAATCTGGAGATGTAGCATTGAACTACAATACTGATAAAGATAAGAGTAGATTGGTAAAGGAAAAAGATATTATCTCTATAAGGAGAAAAGGAAAGTTTTTGATTGATTCTGTTTTAGGTGAGAGTAAAAAAGGAAAAATAAGGGTACTGATAAAAAAATTCAGCTAAGGAGTTGAAAAAATGAAAAAAATAATTATGTATTTATTAGCAGTAATCATTCTAATAGTAGTTGGAGTATATGCTGCCAGAAACATCATAGTAAAAATATTCTTGAGAAAAAACTTACAGAAATAAATAAAGGCAAGGTGGATATAGGAAAAGTTGAGTTCTCTCCTTTTAATAAGAGAATAGTAGTTAGAGATATAGAAGCAACAAGTCAGAGAAACAGTATGAAAAAACTTTGTAACAGTAAAAGGAGTTTAATGCTGATTACGATATCTATATTTCAGATAAAAAAGTTTTGATAAGTGAAGCACATATAATAAATGTAGATTTTCTTACAGACAGAAAGACAGACGGAGCTATTGGAATAAAAGAGAAAACACCATTAGATGCTTCACAAGTTCTTGTACCAGATGATGAAGAGAAAAATAAGGAAGTTCTAGTAACAGAAATAGAAAATTCATATTTAGATATATGAAAATAAATGAATTTAAATCTTAGAAAATATTCTTAAAAGTGAATATGAAAGAAATAATAAAACTTCTAGGAAGAGAAAAGAAATTATTGGGAAACTAGAATAAAAGAGATAGAAAAGGGTAAGGAATTTAAAAGTATAAGAGAAGATTTGAAAAAAAGTAACAAGTCTTAAAAATCCATTGGATATTTTCAAAATGGATAGGGAAGTTAAAAAAATATAATAGACTCTGCAAAAAGTGTTAAATGATCAGCTAAAAGATGAAAAAGAGCAGATAAGATTAGATTTGGAGGATATGAAAAAATTCTCCTGAATTAAAATTCTCTGTAGAGAAAAGTGTAGAAGCTTTTGTACAAAATGGAGAAATAGCAATAAAAGATCTGGATTCTCTTGTAAATATATATCTTAATGAAGTATATGAAAAGAAAATATATGAGATAATAATACGCGGTTTAGCTTCTTTGGGGCTGGCCGCGTATTTCTCTCGGGAAAGAATATGGGGCCATTGTTTTAGAAGAAAGGGACATACATATGAAGGAAAAAACTGAGAGGTCTTTTTAGGATCATCTTTGGCAGGACTGCTTTTGTAATGGCAGGGCTGGGGCTGCAGCTTTGGGTATTTATAGCGGCGTTTAAGTTTTTGAATGGGTATCTTCATTATTTTTATATTCTCTGTGTGCTTTTAAGTGCTCTTGCAGTGATCGCCATTTTAAATGAACCTATTGATTCCAGCTTTAAGATGGCCTGGATCATACCGGTACTCGTGATACCGGTGTTCGGCGTACTTTTATACATTTTCGTACAGATGCAGTTTCAGACCAAAGCTCTGGCCAGACGTCTGACAGCATCCACTGCCAAAACAAGACCCTATCTGAACCAGAATGAGGATGTGAGGAAGGAACTTGAGGCCCTGGACGGCCGTACGGCCGGACTGGCGGATTACCTGGAACGTATGGCTGGAGCGCCGGTATATAAAAATACGGACATCGAGTATTTTCCCCTGGGAGAGGATATGTTCGTACGGTTGATGAAAGAGCTGAAGGCGGCAAAGCATTTCATTTTTATGGAGTTTTTATCATTGACAGGGGATATATGTGGGATGAGATCTTAAAGGTTCTGGAGGAAAAGGTAAAGGAAGGAGTAGAAGTCCGGGTAATGTATGACGGAATGTGCTGTCTGATGCTTCTTCCGTTTCACTATCCCAGGCAGCTGGAACGGAAAGGGATCCGCTGTAAAATGTTTTCTCCCATTATCCCGGTGCTTTCGACCCATCAGAATTACAGGGATCATCGAAAGATTGCAGTCATTGATGGCCGCTGTGCCTTTACCGGAGGAGTAAATCTGGCAGATGAATATATTAACCGCAAAGTGCGCTTTGGCCACTGGAAGGATACGGCTCTGATGGTAAGGGGAGATGCGGTAAAGAGCTTTACCATGATGTTTCTTCAGATGTGGGATGTGACAGAGAAAAAGGAAGAGGATTACAGGAAATATCTTTCTGCTCCGGCAGGAGAAGCCGCAGCCGGACGGATGGAGAAAGGCTATGTGATCCCCTATGGGGACAGCCCCTTTGACAAGGAACAGATCGGCGAGCAGGTCTATCTGGACATACTCAGCCAGGCAAAGGAATATGTCCACATTATGACGCCGTATCTGATCCTGGATGACGGCATGAAGGACGCCCTGTGCTATGCGGCAAAACGGGGAGTGGAGGTTATTATCATTATGCCTCATATTCCGGATAAGAAATATGCCTATCTGCTGGCCAGAACCTATTATCCGGAGCTTTTAAAGGCAGGAGTCCGGATTTTTGAATATGAACCGGGCTTTGTCCACGCGAAGGTTTTTGCCAGTGATGATGAGAAAGCCACGGTGGGAACCATCAACCTGGATTTTCGCAGTCTGTACCTGCATTTTGAGTGCGGCACTTTTTTATACCGCAATCCGGTTATTGAAAAAATCGAAGCGGATTATCAGGAAACACTAAAAAATGTATTCCGGTCACCCTTGAAACCTGTTATAGCTATAGCTGGCTGGGCCGCAAGGCAGGAAGGCTGCTGCGTCTGATCGCGCCTCTTATGTAGGCGCTTTTTGTTTATCAAAAAATACACAGCCAGAACACAAAATCGTCACAAACGGATGGTACATTAGTGACAGTTAATCATTGATATGTATAATTACTTAGAGGAGTTTATGTATGAAAGGTTCCAAATCCTATGGCCGCTTTATCTGTGGTTCTCTGGCTGTTTCGTTTGCCGTTTCGCCCTTTTTGTCTCTTACAGTGCTTGCAGACAATATTTCCAGCGCCAATTTTGACCTGCGCCGTCAGGTAGTAAAGCTTACGGGAATCATGGAGATTTCCAGCTTCCGGGGGCAGATCACAAGAGGAGATTTTGCGAAGATGCTGGTAAAGGCGTCCAGCTACCGGGAAAATCTTCCTTCTTCCAGCGTGTCGGTATATGCGGATGTGCCGGCAGACCATCCAAACGCGGTCTATATCCGTGTGGCAGCTTCTCAGGGCTGGATGAGCGGATATCTGGGCGGCAATTTCAAACCGGAGGAGCCTGTTTTATATAAGGACGCAGTGAAGGCCGTTTTAACGCTGTTAGGCTATACAGATGAGGATTTTACAGGAGAGATGGCCAGCTCCAGGATTTCGAAATTTAATCATCTGGAACTGAATGAAGATGTGAGCTGTCAGGCGGATGAAGCGATTACGGAAACGGACTGCATGAATATTTTTTATAATCTGCTGAAAACAAAAAAGAAGGACAGCAACGAGATATACGGAACCGTGCTGGACTGCGAGCTGAATTCAGATGGGGAGATCAATCCCATTTCCATACTGGAGGATGAGCGCAAAGGCCCCATCCTGGTCCATAAGAATTTCAGCGTGGCCCAGTCTGTACCCTTTGATACGGAGGATGCCAATGTGTTTTTAAACGGCGTGGAAAGCACCCTGGCGGCGGTAAAGGCTTCCCAGCAGCAGTCTGGTTTTGCAGTACTGTATTACAATGTGAAGTCAAAAACCATCTGGGCGTATACGACCACCGGCTGGGATACAAAGGACGATTCGGGCAACAACACCTATGTGCTCATCAAGGGAGAGATCAAAAATATCTACTATCAGTCCACAGATGTGATGACGCCGACCTCGGTGCGCATCGAGGTGGATGAGGCAAATTCAGACGATGATTTTGATACCAGCGAGGATGTGGATTCCGACGGCTATCTGAATATCAGTCTGGACTCTTCGGAACTTCAGTATCTGTTTTCCATCTATGGAAATCTGGAAGTGGGGGACGATGTGGTGCTGGTGTGCAGCAGAAGCGGAAGCAGCTATACGGCAGTGGATGCGATTGAATATTAAGGGAGAACGAGATGAAAAGAAAAATTATGGGTTCGTCTGCTGGCGGCTCTTCTGGCAGCGGCAGTACTTCTTACCGGCCTTATGATTTGGAAAATAAAAAAATCAAAGGCTGCGGCTGCAGCCCGGGCCCAAAGCCTTAATACGGCAGCCGTGGAAAAGAGAACCATTACCTCTGAACTATCCTCCTCCGGTACTCTGGCGGCAAAGGATACATACAGCATCACGTCCATGGTTGAGGGCGAGGTGGTTGCCGCCGCTTTTGAAGAGGGAGATCAGGTGCAAAAGGATCAGGTGCTTTATGAGATCGACAGTTCCAGCATGACAACGGAGCTTACCAGCGCTGAAAATACCCTGACCCGGTCCCGGAATTCCTATGAGGATGCGCTGGAGGATTATAATCAGGCCTTAAGCGATTACAGCGGAAATACATATAAGGCCACAGAATCGGGATATATCAAGGAACTTTATATCAGTGCAGGCGATAAGGTAAGCGGAAATACAAAGCTGGCGGATCTGTACAGTGATGATGTGATGGAGATACGGATCCCCTTCCTTTCCGGCGAAGCAGCCCAGATTACCCCGGGAAGTTCCGCTGTCCTTACGCTGACTGATTCAGGAGAACAGGTGGAAGCGTCGGTTAAGGCAGTTGCCAACCGAGAGGAAGCTCTTTCCGGAGGGCGTCTGGTACAGTATGTGACCTTTACAGTGGCAAATCCTGGTGGGTTGACTGTTTCTACCAGAGCGTCTGCCCGGGTAGGCGAGTGGATCGGAAGTGAGGAAGGGCTTTTTGAGGCTTCCATTGATACCTCTATGGAGGCAGACCTTTCATCCAGCGTAGAAATAGAGGCGATGCTGGTAAATGAAGGCGATTACGTTACAAAGGGAACACCTGTTTTCCGCATGACGGCAAAAACGGCGGATAAGCTGATCCAGAGCTACAAGGACAGTCTGGATAAGGCCCAGGAGAGCGTGGAGTCAGCCCAGAGCCATTTGGAGAGCACTCAGGACAGCTATGACAATTATACGATCACAGCTCCCATTTCCGGCCAGGTCATCACAAAGAATTATAAGGTGGGGGATAATATTACAAAGAACACCAGTAATACCACCGTTCTTGCAGTGATCTATGACCTGTCCAGTCTTACCTTTGAAATGTCCATTGATGAACTGGATATCAAAGAAGTAGAAGTGGGCCAGAAAGTGGCTGTGACGGCCGATGCCTATGAGGGGCAGACCTTTTCAGGTACGGTTACAAACGTAAGCCTGGAGAGTACCTATTCAAACGGAGTCAGCACCTATCCGGTAACGGTAACCATGGATGAAGCAGGAGATCTTCTTCCGGGTATGAATGTGGACGGTATTATTACCCTGGATCAGGCAGAGGATGTGCTTTCAATTCCCGTAGATGCGCTTATGAGGGGAAATCAGGTCTACATAAAGGACGATACAGTTACTGAGCAGCAGGGACCGATCCCCGCAGGCTTTAAAGCCGTGGAGGTAGAAACAGGCCTTATAAGCGACAGCTATGTGGAAATCAAAAGCGGGCTTTCTGAAGGAGATACGGTTTATGTGGCGGAATCCAGCCAGAGCAGCGATGCTGTGATGATGATGCCCGGAGGCGGAATGGGAGGCGGCCCAGGAGGCGGAATGGGAGGCGGCCCAGGGGGTGGAATGGGAGGCGGTCCCGGCGGCCGCTGACAGAAAGGGTGAAAAAGCTTATGAACGTAAATGAACGGCTGTCAGAGGAAACACATCCACTGATCGAGTTGAAGCATATTTCAAAGATTTACAATATGGGAGGAGAAGAAGTCAGAGCGAATGACGATGTAAATATTTCTATCCAAAAGGGTGAATTTGTGGCTATTGTAGGAAAATCAGGAAGCGGAAAATCCACTCTGATGAATATTATCGGCGCTCTGGACGTGCCGACCACAGGAGAGTATTATCTGGGCGGTGAGGATGTAAGTAAAATGGGAGATAAGCAGCTGGCCAGGATCCGCAACCGTATGATCGGTTTTATCTTCCAGCAGTATAATCTCCTTCCCAAACTTAATCTTCTGGAAAACGTAGAGCTTCCTCTTCTTTATGCGGGAACAGGAGCAGAGGAACGAAAAAAACGGGCCATGGCTTCCCTTGAAAAGGTGGGGCTTGCGGAAAAAATGGAAAAATATGCCTAATCAGCTTTCAGGAGGCCAGCAGCAGAGGGTATCTATTGCCAGGGCGCTGGCAGGAAATCCATCCCTGATCCTGGCTGATGAACCCACAGGAGCGCTGGACTCCAAAACCAGCCGTGATGTGCTTAATTTTTTAAAGCAGATCAATGAGGAGGGAAATACCATTGTTATGATTACCCATGACAATTCCATTGCTGTGGAGGCAAAGCGGGTGATCCGCATTGCAGACGGGCATAAAATTTTTGACGGAGATGTAAAAGATTATGCTGCAATCCTTTAAACTGGCTCTTAAAAGCATATGGGGCAATAAGATGCGTTCTTTTCTTACCATGCTGGGGATTATTATCGGTGTGGCTGCGGTGATCATTCTCGTAAGCCTGGTAAATGGATACATGGGGACGATCGTAGAAAATTTTGCCAGCATGGGAGTGAACCAGATCAATGTAAACGTAACCAATCTGACATCCCGAACTGTAAGTCCAGATGAAATGTATGGATTTTTTGAAGAGCACACAGACGTATTTGAGGCTTTAAGCCCCAACGTGACCATTTCCACGACGATAAAAAAGGGAAATGATTCCATGACTTCTACCAGTGTGGCAGGACGCAGCGAGCAGTATCTGGAGATTAAGGACTATGAGCTGCAGCAGGGAAGAAATATCACCTATTCGGATATTCTTTCCCGTCAGAAGGTCTGCGTGATCGGAGCGTATGTGGCCCAGGAGCTGTTTGGCAGTGCTGAAAAGGCTCTTGGGGATACGCTGAAGGTAGGGGGCTATGCCTATAAGGTAGTGGGCGTAGCAGAAATTCAGGATGAGGACGATATGAGCGACGGAGGCACGGATGATTTTGTATGGCTTCCATATACGGCTTCCATTAGTCTGGCGAGAAGCGCTAATATTAACAGCTACACCTTTACAGTGGCAGATACGGATGATGCGGATGAGGCAAAGACGCTCATTGAGAATTTCCTTTTTGAGATTTTTAAGGATGACGATTACTATAGGGTATCTGCCATGAGTGAAATGCTGGATTCCCTGAACGAACAGATTGCCATGATGAGCGGTATGCTGGGAGGAATCGCCGGGATTTCCCTTCTGGTAGCCGGAGTGGGCGTTATGAACATCATGCTGGTGTCTGTGACTGAGCGGACAAGGGAAATTGGAATCCGAAAATCTCTTGGGGCGGACAAGGGAACCATTATGCAGCAGTTTGTGATCGAAGCGGCAGTTACCAGTTCTCTGGGCGGAGTGATCGGAATTCTCATTGGCTGCGGGGCTACTGCAGTAGTAGGGGCAGCCATTGGCATTTCGGCTACACCTACATTTTCTGCCATTGTAATTTCATTTAGCGTATCCGTGGGGATCGGCCTGCTTTTTGGTTATATGCCAGCCAGCCGTGCGGCTAATTTAAATCCGATTGATGCGCTGCGAAGTGAATAAGGAGTTTACATTCCCCATCTGCCGTATATGGTGCGATGGGGATTTTTCATTGACATCTTTTTTGACGTAGTATAAACTGAATAGGATGATATATGAAAATTTACGCAGATTTTACATTTCATTGGTTCGGATTTTACTTCTGTTTGGTATGCTGTTTACATGAGGCTTTAAAAAGCATAATATGTAAATTTAATACAGGGAAAGGGCAGAATCAGCATTTATGGAAAAAAATTTACATCATAGAGGATGACGAAAATATCAGAAATCTGTTAAAGATCGCACTGGAGGGGTTTGGCTTTGAAGCAGAGGGGTTTGAAACAGCAGAAGAAGGGCTGGAGCGTATCCGGCAGGAATGCCCGTCCATGGCGATCTTCGACTGGATGCTCCCGGGAATGGACGGGGTGACGGCCATCCGGCAGATCCGTCAGACCGAGGGGATAAGCGGCCTTCCGATCAGCTTTTGACAGCAAAGGAAAAGGAGCTGGATAAAGTAGTGGGGCTGGACTGCGGAGCAGATGATTATATGGTAAAGCCCTTTGGCGTTCTGGAGCTTTCTGCCCGGATCCGCAGTCTCCTGCGCAGGGTAAGGCGGGAAGAAAAAAAGGATATACTGTCCTATCAGGGGATCAGTATCAATAAAAAGACAAGAGAGGCTTCCAGCAGCGGCCGTGTCTGCGAGCTTACTTTAAAGGAGTTTGAGCTTTTATGTTATCTTTTGGAGAATCAGGCCAGAGTAGTAACCAGGGATGAACTTTTAAACCAGATCTGGGGCTATGAGTATGACGGAGAGACAAGGACACTGGATATGCACATCCGTACCCTGCGCCAGAAGCTGGGAGAAGAGGGCGGAAGCTGCATCAAGACCGTCCGTGGCGTTGGCTACCGCCTGGTGCGCTCGGAGACAAAGGAGGAGGATCGATGAGAAGGGCTATTCTGAAAAAATTTATACTGGTACTTCTGGCGGCGCTGTGTATTAACAGCGTCATCTTTTATCTTATCAGCAGTCATATGATCTTAAAGATGGCCAGAGAGGATATGACCTATACTATAGAAATGATTGACCGGCTGCTCGATTATGAGGATGAATCGTATCTGGCTGTCCAGATCGAGCGTATGGAGGAGTTTACAGGCGCGGATGATACGCGGGTTACACTGATCCATTTAGATGGCACGGTTGTATCTGACACAGATACTTCTACGGAAGATCTGGATAATCATTTAAGCCGCAAAGAGGTAAAAGAGGCTCTGCTGAATGGAATGGGATATGCAAAGCGGTATTCTAAAACCATGGGAAAGCATTTTCTTTACGTTGCCTTCCAGTCACACAGATCAGATATGATCCTTCGCATTTCCGTTCCCTACTCAGGATTCAGCGAATATCTGCCCATGCTGCTGCCGGCTGCCCTTGTGAGCTTTCTTGCCGCTTTAGCCTGTGCATTTGTATTTACCAGGCGGTTTGTGGATTCCGTTACAAGACCCTTGCAGGATATTGTTTCGGAGCTTCAGAAGGTGAAGGGAGGAAACGGGGAGCTCCATTTTTCGCCCTGTCCGTATCAGGAGCTGAATGTGATCGCAGAGACGACCATGGAAATGTCAAATAATGTAAAAGATTATTTGAACCGTATAGAGAAAGAAAAGCAGATCCGTCAGGAGTTTTTCAGCAATGCCTCCCATGAGCTTAAAACTCCTATTACCTCGATCCAGGGTTACGCAGAGCTGATGGAGAGCGGGATGATCCAGGATGAAGCCATGAAGCTGGATTTTATCCGGCGGATCAAAAAGGAGGCTTCCAATATGGCAGGGCTGATTGGGGATATTCTGATGATTTCCCGGCTGGAGGCAAAGGATGCCCAGGTGGTGCTTTCCGATGTGCGGATCAGCCCTCTTTTGGAGGAGATCGCAGAAAGCTTAAAGCCCGCAGCCGCCCAGAGCCAGGTCTTTATCCATATAGATTGCCAGCCGCTGTGCATAAAGGCCAATGTGCAGCAGATGAAGGAGCTTCTTACAAATCTGGTCGGAAATGCGGTTAAGTATAATCATCCGGGAGGACAGGTTTGGGTGACGATCAGAGAACAGGACGGACAGATGGTGATCCGTGTCCGGGATAATGGCGTGGGGATACCGGAGGAAAGCCTGGACCGTATTTTTGAACGTTTTTACCGGGTGGATAAGGGACGCAGCCGGAAACAGGGAGGTACGGGACTGGGACTTTCAATCGTAAAGCATATCGTAAATTTTTATCACGGTTCTATCCATGTGGCTTCTCAGCTGGAAAAGGGAACGGAATTTATGGTTACAATTCCATTGAAATGGGAATAATTGGGCTATACTTTGATACATAAAAGCGCCAATGCGTTAAAACACAAAAATTTAAAGCAATAAAATTGACGCGCCCTTTTTTTGTAGTATGATAAAAAAAGTTCGAAAGAAACGGACGAAATTTTGGATAAAAACGAGGAGCGATGTTATGAAAAAGACGGCAAAAATTTTTTCCTTCGTACTGGCCGGAGCGATGGCTGCGGCTGTAACAGGATGTGGATCAGGCACAAATGAAACAACGGCAGCTGCTGCGGACACTTCAAAGGAAGCAGAGGGGGGTAAGGAGGTATACCAGGTAGGTATCTGCCAGCTGGTACAGCACGTTGCCCTGGATGCGGCGACTCGGGGCTTTAAGGATGCTCTGGTGGAGACCTTTGGAGAAGACGGTGTGGAGTTTGATGAGCAGAATGCGCAGGGTGATTCCAACACCTGTTCCACGATCATCAACAGCTTTGTATCAGAGGGTGTGGATCTGATCCTGGCAAATGCAACCGCATCTCTTCAGGCCGCTCAGGCAGGCACCAACGAGATTCCTGTGCTGGGAACTTCTGTAACAGAATACGGTGTGGCCCTGGGAATTTCCGATTTTAACGGAACCGTAGGAGGAAATATTTCCGGAACATCGGATCTGGCTCCTCTGGACGAGCAGGCGGCCATGATCAAAGAGCTGTTCCCGGATAAGAAAAATGTAGGTCTGCTCTACTGCTCTGCAGAGCCTAACTCTCAGTACCAAGTAGATACGGTAAAGCTGGCTCTGGAAGAGCTGGGTTATACATGTGAGTATTATGCATTTTCCGATTCCAATGATTTATCCACCATTGCTACTAATGCAGCTTCTGCAAGCGATGTGATCTATGTTCCTACGGATAATACCGTTGCTTCCAACACAGAGATCATCAATAATATCTGCCAGCCGGCAGGCGTTCCCGTGGTAGCTGGCGAGGAGGGCATCTGCGCGGGCTGCGGCGTTGCCACCTTATCCATCAGCTACTATGATCTGGGTACGGCAACCGGAAAGATGGCTGCAAAGATCCTTTCCGGCGAAGCCAATGTATCTGAGATGCCCATCGAGTATGCGCCTCAGTTTACAAAGAAGTACAACAAAACATCTGCGATGCACTGGGAGTTGCCGTGCCGGAATGATTATGAAGCAATCGAGGAATAACCGATCATGAGTATTATGAGCTTATTTAATTCACTTCCAGGCGCTGTGGCCCAGGGACTAGTGTGGGGCATAATGGCGATTGGCGTATACCTTACCTTCCGCATCCTGGATTTTGCGGATCTGACCGTAGACGGCTCCCTTTGTACGGGGGGCGCTGTCTGCATCGTGATGATGCTTGCCGGACAGAATGTCTGGGTGGCTCTTTTATGTGCCGCTTTGGCAGGGATGGCAGCAGGATTTTGCACAGGTATCCTTCATACCTTTATGGGAATCCCGGCTATTCTTTCCGGTATCCTGACCCAGCTGGGCCTGTATTCCATTAACTTAAAAATTATGGGAAAAGCCAACCAGGCCATCAATGTAGACAAGTATGACCTGCTGGTTTCCCTGCGTTTTATCCGCAATGTACCCCTGTTTAAAAATACCATTTTTCTGGTGTCTGTGATGATCCTGGTACTGATCGGTCTGCTTTACTGGTTTTTCGGCACGGAGCTGGGCTGTTCCATCCGTGCCACCGGCGGCAATGACCGCATGGCAAGAGCACAGGGGATCAACACCGATTTTAACCGTGTGCTGGGGCTGATGGTTTCCAATGGACTGGTCGCACTTTCCGGCGCGCTTTTATCCCAGTATCAGGGCTTTGCAGATATCAATATGGGCCGCGGAGCCATTGTCATCGGACTGGCCGCTGTGATTATCGGAGAAGCGATTTTTGGAAAAGTTTTCCACAACTTTGGCTTCCGCCTTCTGGGTGTGGCTTTGGGCTCTATTGTATATTATCTGGTGCTCCAGGTTGTGATCTGGCTGGGAGTTGATACGGATTTACTGAAGCTTCTTTCCGCTGCTGTGGTAGCTGTTTTCCTGGCGATCCCCACCTGGAAGGGAAGATATTTTAAGAGTGCGCCAAAGGGAGGTAAGAGCTGATGCTGGAAATCTGTCATGTGAATAAAACATTTAACAGGGGCACGGTAAATGAAAAGCAGGCCTTGAAAGATTTGAACCTCACCTTAAAGGATGGAGATTTTGTTACGATCATCGGCGGAAACGGCGCCGGAAAGTCTACGACCCTGAATGCGATTGCAGGCGTGTGGCCTGTGGACGAGGGAAAGATCGTGATAGACGGAAGGGATGTGACAAAGCTTCCGGAATATAAAAGAGCCGCCTTTTTGGGTCGTGTATTCCAGGATCCCATGAATGGAACCGTGGCTACTATGGGAATTGAGGAAAATCTGGCTCTGGCTTTAAGAAGAGGAGGGCGCCGCACATTAAAGCCCGGTATTACAGGCAGTGAAAGAAAGCTGTACCGGGATCTGCTCTTAAAGCTGGGACTGGGGCTGGAGGAACGCCTTACCTCTAAGGTGGGACTTTTGTCCGGCGGACAGAGACAGGCCTTAACCCTTCTGATGGCAACTTTAAAAAAGCCAAAGCTGCTTTTGCTGGATGAACACACTGCTGCCCTGGATCCTCAGACGGCGAAGAAGGTTCTGGAGCTTACCAGTGAAATCGTAGAGGAGCAGCGGCTGACTGCCCTGATGGTAACTCATAATATGAAGGATGCCATCCAGATCGGCAACCGCCTGATCATGATGAATGACGGCCATATTATCTATGATGTGAGGGGGGAGGAGAAAAAGAACCTCACGGTGGATGACCTGTTAAAGAAATTTGCCGAGGCCAGCGGCAAAGAATTTGCAAATGACCGTATGATGCTGGCAAATTAAAAATTCATAAAAAATTCACCCATCCAGCCTGTCCTTTATGGTATAATAAAAAGGACAGGCTGTTTTGCACTGCAAAGCAGGAATCAAATTTGAGATGGAGACGATTAAAATATGCTTGAGCATAAGGATTATTTATCCAGCCTGAATAAGGCTAGGAGGAAGCGCAGCCAGAAGCCGGATCCCAGGCTGTGGATTCTGATCCTGGCAGCTGTCCTGGCTGTGGGAGCTATTATTTTTGCGGTGAAATATATGAAAAAGCCGGAATCTGGGGAAATGGCGGTTCGGTCGGTGGGTGAGCAGCTCCAGACGGGAGAGCCGCAGACAGACCCGGCAGCGGCTGTGGCTGCAGAGAGCGATGAAGAGACACAGTGGGAACAGCAGGTGGAGGAAGCTGTGGGCCGTTTTGCCAATCTGGGTCTGATCCAGGTGTCGGGCTATGTAAATATCCGTGAGACTCCGGGAACAGACGGTACGGTTTTAGGTACTATCGCAGACGGAGGCGGATGCGAGGTTCTGGGAACAGAGGGCGAATGGACAAAGATACAGTCAGGAGGTTTAGAGGGCTATGTGAGCAGCCAGTATCTTGTAACCGGCCAGGAGGCAAAAAATCTGGCGGAAAAATATGTAAAGCTCAGAGCTGTGATTACTATGGAGACAGAAGGCGAAAAACTGCGGGTGCGGGAAACTCCGGACGATTCCACCAGCGACAATGTCATAGGAGCCGTATCAGACGGGGAAAGTTTTGAGGTGCTTAGCCAAGAGGACGGATGGATCCAGATTAAGGACGGATATATTTCCGATCAGTTTGCCCAGGTAAGCTATGCTCTGGAGGAAGGACGCAAACTGGATGAAAAAACAAAGGCCATTAATCAGTATGAAAATCTGGTGATGTCCAAGGTGAACGGTTATCTGAATGTGCGCAGTTCACCGGAGGATAAAGGAAATGCCAATATTATCGGAAAGATGACCAGCAAGGCGGGAGGAGAGATCCTGGAAACTCTGGACGGCTGGTATAAGGTGAAATCCGGCCCTATCGTAGGTTATATTTCCTCTGATCCCCAGTACACAGCTACGGGCAGGGAGGCAAAGGATATTGCCCTTCAGACCGCATCCTTGAAAGCGGTGATCAGTACGGATGTGTTAAACGTCCGCACAGAACCCAGTACGGACGCCAAGATCTGGACCCAGATCGTAAAGGATGAAAAATATCCTGTGATCGACGATCCTGAAACGCCGGATGGCTGGCTGAAGATCGATCTTGATTCCGTGGATGAAGAAGATGGGGGCGTATCAGACGGAGCCTATATTTCTACAAGAGATAATAATGTGGAAGTCCGTTATGTGATCAATGAGGCTATTAAGTTTAAACCTGCTGAAAGCGGCTCCGGAGGTTCAGGAAGCTCAGGCTCCGGTTCACGCCGCTCTCAGATAGTGAACTATGCGATTCAGTTTGTGGGAAATCCTTATGTCTGGGGCGGTACCAGCCTGACAAACGGCGTAGACTGCTCCGGCTTTACCATGAAGGTAATGCAGAAATTCGGAGTATCGCTTCCTCACTATTCCGGCTCGCAGGCCAAAATGGGAAAGAAGGTCACTTCTGGAAATATGAAGCCGGGCGATCTGATATTCTATGCAGGCAGCAATGGCCGTATCAACCATGTGGCTCTGTATATTGGAAACGGACAGGTGGTTCATGCGGCAAGCAGGCGCAGCGGCATCAAGATTTCTACCTGGAATTACCGCTCTCCGGTAGCAATCCGCAACGTGCTGGATT
>ENA-OQAB01000918-OQAB01000918.1-human-gut-metagenome-genome-assembly--contig:-NODE-918-length-14771-cov-3.257580_pt1 | contig 14771 bp, 13 predicted proteins | sample MGYA00242490_ERZ504517 | MGnify/ENA primary metagenome ERZ504517 (study PRJEB26092, sample SAMD00036298) | human gut metagenome | host: Homo sapiens | study: EMG produced TPA metagenomics assembly of...
CGCCGATGTGGCGCTGATTCCCATATCCGTGTACGCACTGGCTTCGGCGCCCTCCTCATCCCAGGAGATATGGCTTTCCTGCTTCACCATCGAGATGAAGGCCGGGGTGGCCGTAAGGTTCGAGAAATCCGCCTTGTCGCTAAACGGCGTCTTCATACCCAAGCGCTCGAGAGCCGGAATCAGATCAAGTTCGGTATCGAAGGCGACCTTGGGCACCACGTAGGTTATGAAGCCGTACTCGTCCTCGTTCGCGTCAACGGCAAAAGCCTGGGCCAAGCGCTGCTCATCGGCAAGCAGGTCGTCCACCGACACGCCTTCGGCCGGCAGCACGAACGTCATCATCGTGCCGCCCGTGAACGCCAGACGTGCGCGCAGGAAGTCGTCGGTCTGGCGAAAGCCTTGCAGCGAGTCGATACGCTGCGTCATGAACTGGGTTTCGACGTCGCCCGATGCGGCGTGAAACACGGCGGGCGCGGTGTTCGCCGCATCGAACGTATCCATCCAACCGCCTTTGAAGTACACCGCGTTGATGATGGACAGCAGAAGGTCGCTCTCGGTTTTCACCTGGGGGTCGATGGTGCCGCCCGTATTCTCGGAAATCCATGCGGCCATGGCCTGGTCGGCAGCGTCAGTGCCGAACTCCACCGAAAACGGCGTGGCGTAGAACTGACCGATCGCCGTGTCGATGAACGATTGCTCGAAGGAGGCGTCCTTCGCCATCCATATGGAATTCGCCAGATCGACCGTGGAGAAAGGATCGGTTGTCAGCACGCGGAACAGGTTGCCGCACTGCTGGGGCACGTCGACGGTGCTGGGCGCACCCAGCACCGAGGCGATCTCGTCGCGCGTCTGACCCGCAGCGCCTTCGTTCGCAAGCGCCAGGGCGTAGTACAAACTGAGCGGAGAATACATGCGGTTCGCCTTGGCATCGTCCGCGCCGTCGCCCAACACCGAAGCGGTGCTGCGGTAGGCGAACGCTGCAAGCGAGTCTACGAAGGATTGATCGATCGGGTTCTGCTCGAGCGCGTCCAGCCATGCTTCGGGATTGTTCTCAGACGCCTTCTGAGGGATAGCAGGCTGCGCCACGGCGAACTGGCTCGTCGTACGTTGTTGCGCGCATGCGCTCAACAACGTGCCGGCTGCCAGCAGCGTCACCAGCACTGCAGCCAACGCGATCGTCTTTCCTGCAAGGCTTTCGCCCCGCTTCGCCCGTCCATCCATGGCGTTCCCTCCATTCGGCTATTTGATCCGTCAAAGGGTAACACGATCGAAGCGGCCGAATTGTCGGGAACGCGTTAAAACAGCATGCCCAGAAACGCCGCGATGCCTCCCGTCACGACCATGACAACCCACACGATGAGCCAGAACAGGCAGCCGAACCAGGCGAACAGCTTGCCGCCCTCGCTCCAACCCCAACCATCCTTGCCCATGAACCATGCGGCCAACACGCCGAACAGGCCGCCGAAGAGGCCGACGCAGAAGTAGCCGAATTTTGCCAAACCGGATATCTCGCGCATGAGACGCTCCTTTCGCTTCCTGAAAAGGAGCATGATAAGAGCAAAGCGTCATGCGCGACACGGCGGAACGCAATCTGTGGCAGACTTGGTTTCCCGCCGGCGATCGCTCGAAACAAAACGGGCCGCTTCTGCAAGAGGGATGAGCAGAAGCGACCGTCAACGGAATAGCTTGGTTAGGTGGCGCCCGAAACATGGCGGGCGCCTTTCAGGCGCGTAGCGCTAGGCGCGCACCTCGCCGCCGATCTTGCGGGCGGGAACCTGCTGGCCGGTGGCGGCCATGCGCTCTTCGTGAGTCATCGCGGCCAGTTCGTGCACGCGCTCAACGTCCACGACCAGCGCTGCGGCCAAACGATCGCCGTACTCGGGATCGGCCTTGTAGCAGTGCGCCGCATGGCGCAGGCGGATGTTCTCGGTCACGCCGTCCATGTTGCGCGCCGTGTTGTCGATGAGGGCAGCGCGCTGATCCTCGCCCATCAGACGATACAGGTCGCCCGGCTGGTAGAACGTGTCGTCGGTGGGGTCGTCGGCGGGATCCCACGCGTCCATCGGTCCGAACAGGTCCAGCGGCGGCTCGGCCGCGTCGGCCTGCTGCTGCCACTGCCCGTAGCTGTTCGGCTCGTAGCCGATGGTGCCGCCGAAGTTGCCGTCGGTGCGCATCATACCGTCGCGATGGAACTCGGCATAGGGGCAGCGCGGCCGGTTCACCGGGATGTGATTGTGGTTCACGCCCAGGCGGTAGCGCTGCGCGTCGCCGTACGCGAACAGGCGGCCCTGCAGCAGCTTGTCGGGCGACAGCCCGATGCCCGGCACGAGGTGCGTCGGCGCGAACGCGGCCTGCTCCACCTCGGCGAAGTAGTTCTCGGGGTTGCGGTTCAGCTCAAGCGTGCCCACCTCGATCAGCGGAAACTCCTTCTGGCTCCACGTCTTCGTGATGTCGAACGGGTTCTCCTTGTAGTTCTTCGCCGTGGCCTCGTCCATGATCTGGACGCAGAAGAGCCAGCTGGGGAACTCGCCGCGCTCGATGGCGTTGAACAGGTCGCGCTGGTGGCTCTCGCGGTCGCCCGCGATGATCTGGCCGGCCTCGGCGTCGGTGAGGTTCTTGATGCCCTGGTTGGTCTTGAGGTGGAACTTCACCCACACGCGCTCGTTGTCCTCGTTTATCAGGCTGAACGTGTGGCTGCCGAAGCCGTGCATGTGCCGGTAACTGGCCGGGATGCCGCGGTCGGACATGACGATGGTCACCTGGTGCAGCGCCTCGGGCAAGCTGGACCAGAAGTCCCAGTTGCTCTGCGCCGAGTGCATGTTGGTGTGCGGATCGCGCTTCACCACGTGGTTGAGGTCGATGAACTTCTTGGGATCGCGCAGGAAGAAGACGGGCGTGTTGTTGCCCACGAGGTCCCAGTTGCCGTCGGGCGTGTAGAACTTCATGGCGAAGCCGCGGATGTCTCGCTCGGCGTCAGCCGCGCCGCGCTCGCCCGCCACGGTGGAGAAGCGGACGAACACCTCGGTCTCGGCGCCCGGCTGAAACACCTTCGCCTTCGTGTACTTGCTGATATCGCCGGTCACCTTGAAGGTGCCGTACGCGCCCGAACCCTTCGCGTGCATGCGTCGCTCGGGGATGACCTCGCGGTCGAAGTGCGCCAGCTTCTCGATCATCCAGTTGTCCTGGAGCATCATGGGGCCGCGCTCGCCCGCGGTCAGCGTATGGTTGTTGTCGGCGACGGGGTTGCCCACCTCGTTCGTGAGCCTTGTGGTGTCGATTCGGTCGGCCATGGTATCGAGCCTTTCCCTTTAGCCGCATTGGCGGCGTTCTGTTTGATGGGGGCTACGATACGGCAATCCGTTTCGAAATGGAATACTAATTGATATTAATTCTCATTAAAGGCACAATTTGACAGTTCGGAGGAGCATCTTCGCTCGGAAAACACGCTCCCGGCGCTGAGGCGTGTTTTTGGAGCGAAGATGCGCCGGAAAGAGGCCATCGTACAAATGCTTCACGTGAAACGCCCCTCACGGCCCCGCCGACTACAGCATCCTTACAATGCGATCGATGCGTTTTTGGACGGCGCAGCAGATATAGTCCACGCGCTCGGCCAACGCGGGATTGTCCGAAAGGATGGCCGAAAGCTCGTCTGCAAACCCTTCGAGCGCAGCCGGATCGAACCACGAGTAGTCGTTCACCAACCGAAGCTGACGGTTGGCGTCTTCGTAGAACGGCTTGGTCGTGAACGAGAAATCGTGCGCTCGCAGGCTTTCGAGCGTCGACGAGCACCAGAGGCTGCCGCCCGTATCGAACAGCGGCGCGATACGGTAGCGCAGCGTTTCCACGTCTCGCACAAGCCCGAAGTTTCGCCAATGCCGATCGGAGTTTCCCAAGATGTCGTCGCACACGATCATCTTGGACAACGCGATCTCGACGTGCTCCGCATCAAGCGCCGAGCAGCATTCCAGGTAGTGTTGGTAATCGTTGCGATGGTTCGGCTGACGCATAGTCTGGCGAACATAGTAGGACGGGATGTACTCTTCGGTGGAGCCGACGAAATTTTCGCAGATGCAGACGGCACCGCCCGCCCGGCTCTCCAAGCGATATTTCACATACTCGTCCGGGGCAAGCAGCCGTGAGTATAGAGCGCTCGCTGCCGCCTCGTTGAACGGCTCCTGGTTGAGAACCGATCCGCCCTTCACCAGCAAGCGCTTCGCACCGTCGCATACCCATTTTTTCGGGAGTTCGCCTTCCGAGGTGTTGTCCGGGGAGTCGAGCCCCACCCCGTCGAGCCAGCCTCTGCCGCTTCGCATCTCGCAGAAATCGTTGTCGAAATAGTTCACGTCCTCCCAGGCGATTTCACAGTTTTCGGGACGAATCCAATACTGATCCGACAAAGACAGCCCAAGGCTCTTGAAGGGAATCCTCGCAGGTGAATCGACGCCCAGCTCGGCCAGCTTCGCGTCGATGCCTTCTCTAGTTCCGGGGATGCAGCGATGCTTCCACCAGAACGACAGCGCGTCTTTCGAGACTTTTCGACCTCGGGGGGAGATCATGCCCAGCGGGGCTCGCGCAGGATCGACGATGTCCCCTGCGTCGACGAACGCACCGGCCGCCTCATCGTAGCGAAACGAAAGCACCTCGTGCGTGCGATTCATCAGCACGTAGCGCCCCACATCCCCTTTGCTGGAACTTGCAGGAGGACGCCCCGCCTTCGGAGCGGCGTTGCGACGCGCTTCCACGCTCTGCTCGTCGATGAGCCATATCCCGCCCACTTTCTCGGCAGCCAGCATGCCGCTGCGGATGAGCTGGTTGACGCGTGCGCGCCCCACGCCAAGGCGCTTGGAAGCATCTTCGACCGTCAAGTTGAACATCGTCGCCTCCGTGCTATCGTTAATACTATATTCTTGTATAGTATTTTATACGATTTGCAATTTGCATAAAATACTATATTAAAAACTAGTATTTTCGACAGGGGAAATCCAATGCAAGAATGTTTCACGTGAAGCATTCCTCTGCGCTGCGGGACATATGGCTAATGGGGCGCGCAGGACCTTTCGCGATGCAAAGTTCGCGTTCGGCAGGAACGTGCTCACGCTTCGATGGACTCCACCAAGTCGATAAGCTCCTGGCGCGAATGAACCCCTGTTTTTGCGAAAATGCTCTTCGTGTGGGTCCGCACGGTGTTCTTCGATATGACCAGCTCTTCGGCCACATACGGCACATCGCGGCCACGGGCAAGGAGGTCGAGAACCTCGGCCTCGCGACGCGACAGACCGTAACGCTCGACAGCAACCGCGCAGCCTGCAGTCACGGAATCGCCTACAGCTCCGACTACAGGAGCCAGCTTCTCTCCCGAAGCGGCTTTCACGCTACCCGCCTTCCTCCCATGCGGCGCCACCATCGCTACCGACAGCGCGTACACCGCCACCAATGCCACCACGGACAGCTCCGCCAGCCCAACGCCTCGACCCGCGCCCACGAACAAGCCCACGACGGAACCCGCCAGCGAGCTTGCATACACGATGCTGGCGAAGGTGCCGTACACGAGCACGGGAGTGAGCGATTGGTTGCGCGCCGTCCGAGCGCACGACACTACCATGAGCGAAGACGTGACCGAAAACACCAGGAACACGAGGGAGTACACCACCTGGCGAAACGTTCCCTCAAGAAGCGGCAACAGCAGAAACGCCGTCGCCGTAAGCGGAAACAGAATCTGATACAAACGCATGAGCGTAACGCGCTCGTACAAGAACCTCCAAGTTGCCAGCAGCGCGACCGAAGCGGCAAGCAGCCCGATCATGTTGCTTTCATTCGTTTGCCCTATCGACCCGCCACCCGAAGCCGAACCGACGCGCACGATACCCACAATGAACGCGGAGAAAGCGACGCAGAGCAAAGGGCGCCACAACTCGGAAACCGCTTCGCGGCACCGATCGCGCCGCTGATCGGGAACCGTGTCGAACATGGGATGCACCTTCGGAGCGCATTTCCATGCAGCACAGGTTAGCGCCACCGCCGCGCCGACGAACACGAACAGCGACATCCACGGTACTGCATCGGCGGGCAAAACCTCAACAGCGAAAAACAGCAACGCCGAAATCCCAGCGGCGGCAAACACGACGATACCGGCCGTGAACACCTTTTGCGCAGCCACGATTTCCTGCAAGGCGCCGAACATGATCCCGCTTCCCATCCGAAGCACGCGCCCACCACGACAAGCGACCACTCGGACGAAACCACGCCGCCATGCTGCAAGGCAACCAGCAGCGAACCCGCAAGAAAAAATCCCCAGCGCCAGTATCGGAGAACGCCACAGCCGAGCCTTCGGCCAATAGAAGGCGGCCAAGCCGGAAACCGCAAGCGAGAGAGGCAGGGTCGCGCTTCGCACGAAATACTCGAGCATGAAAGAGCCCGGATCCACCTGCCCGGTCAGAAACCGCACATACCCTCCCCACAGCGTCACCGAGGTGCACGCCAGGAAGAACCCGTAGGCGAGCGCGGCCAGCACCTGCTCTCGCTTCATGTTTTTCAGAATGAATCTCATGGATCCGCACCTCCCCTCCGCGCGCGAACAGCATGCGCTCGAACTTCCGCGCCAGCTGTCCGCGCGCCCATTGTACCGCACCCCTCGACCTCCTTAGCGGACGCTCGCGACGTCCGACCTTCTGGACGAAAAACCACCTAGGCTGGGTGAGGCCTTGTTTTCCCTGATCGATTAGGCTGCGATCAGTCCAAGGCGCAAACAGCGCCCGCAAGGCAAGCAGCGCCTTGGTGAGATAAGCTAGGAAAGGGAGTTCATCATGGAGGGAAATCTGAACCGTCGCAGCTTCGTCAAAGGGGCGGCATTGAGCGCTGCAGGCCTCATTGCGGGAGGCGCGCTGGCCGCATGCTCGCCCGCAGCAGGAACATCCGAAAGCAAGTCCGACTCCGCCCAAACGACGGGCGCGAACAACGCCGAACAGCGGTGGAGCTTCGAGATCGCGCCCGATCCTATCGGCGACGACCTCGTCACCGAAACGGTTGAAACCGATGTCGTGGTGGTGGGAGGCGGCATGAGCGGTCTGGTCGCAGCTGCATCATGCGCTGAAAACGGATTGAAGGTGACGCTCATCAGCGCGTCGAAGGCTCCTGTGAGCCGCGGCGGATCCAACAACGGCGTGTATTCGAAGGTCATGGAAGAGATGGGCATCCCCCGCATGGATCCCACGTGGTTCTACCGCAAGGAGTACCTCGCCAACGGCGGCAACTTCAAACCGGCTCTGTGGTACAAGTTCTACAACAACTCCGAGGAGGCCATCAACTGGATCATCGACATCGCGGCCAAGGCCGGCATCAAGACCACCATCGAGTCGGGTCCGGAATACAAAGAAGGCGACCCGATGTTCACCCCGCCCGCAGCTCACGCGTTCTACGTTGACGACAGCGAGCTGAAAGGCTCCATCGGAAACGGCGAAGGGCATATCGCTGCGGAGATGGGGAGGTACGTGACCAAAGACCTGGGAGTAGACGTGCGCTGGAACGTCAAAGGCGAGCAGCTGGTTCGCGGCGGCGTTGCCAACGGCAAGGAAGGTCGCGTGGACGCGATCATCGCGTCCGATGCCGACGGCGCCTACACCAAATACGTCGGCACCAAAGCCGTCATCATGGCAACCGGCGACTTCTCCCATGACAAGGATATGATGGAGCGCTATTGCCCCAGGCCGTCGAGCTGTGCGATTTCACAACCGACATCAACTACGATCAGGGCATTTGATGGGCGGGCTCATGCCCGGAGACGGCCACAAAAATGGAGCTTTGGGTGGGCGGCGCCTGGCAAAAGGAGCCCAACAACATCATGCTCGGCCGCCCAACCCTCCCAGGCGCACGACCTTACACGAGCACACCGCCTCATGGTGGACAACATGGGACAGCGCTTCATGAACGAGGACGCGTTGGGAGGCCTCGCCTGCGCGACCATCATGCATTTGTCCGAGAAGACCGCCTATTCATCTGGGGCGCTAATCGCGCCGAAGCAGGTGGGCCCTGGGGCGCCATCAACTACCCTCACGGCGAATACTTCACGACGGAAGAGGTTATCGAACGCTGGGATACGGATGCCGACGGCTTCGGCATCGTCAAGGCAGACACGCGCGAAGAGGTCATCTCGAAGCTCGGCTTGCCGGCGGCGACTATCGACACCGTCGAGCGCTACAACAAGATGTGCGAAGCAGGCGTGGACACTGATTTCTACAAGACCGCCGACAAGCTCATCTCCATTGGGGCAGACGACGGTCCCTTCTACGGCGCATCCTTCTCTCCCGGCTTCCTGACTTCTCTGGGCGGCCTGCGCACCGACAGCGATCTTCGGGTGCTCGACGAGAACGACCAGCCGATCGAAGGCCTGTTCAACGCCGGATGCATGATCGGCAACTTCTACTCCGGCACCTACACGTTCGCGATGGAAGGCATGAACTACGGAGCCACCTGCATTACGCTGCCCTACGTTTTGGGCAAGGATCTAGGTTCTGGCAAGCTCAACTAACCCGTACGCACCCCTCCTCCCGAAGCGCGTCGACCGGGTCCCGCTGGATCGGGTCGACGCGCTTTGCTGCGTGCGTTCGACGGCGCCCGTGCGAAAAGGCTTGCCGTTTCTGGCAGGTTTCGGCCGAAAGCGAGGCACGCTGCGCACGCGAAAAAATGCGGGTGCAACGCGCTTGCGCCGCACCCGCATCAGGGAGGGGATGAAGGAGGAAAGGGTCTAGGCTTTCAGGTACGCCGCCGCGCTCTGGGCGCCGATGCGACCCCACGTGAAGCAGTTGGAAAGCGTGAATCCCATGTAGGCGGAGTTGCAGCTAGCCTCGCCGCCCACGAACAGGCCCGGCATCACTTCGCCATCAGCACGGATGACCTCGCCCTGCTCGGTGCGAGCCACGCCGCCGTACGTGATGATCTCGCACGGCACGACGGGCACGGCCAGGAAAGGAGCCTCCAGCTTGGCCGTGGGGAAGCCGCCGATCTCGCGGTCCACGCCCGAGTCCACCGCAGCGTTGTAGGCCTCGATGGTCTCGGCAAGCGCTGCGGCATCCACGCCCATGTTGGCCGCGAGCTCAGTCGCATCGGCACCCTTGATGTATTCGAGTCCTTCGCCGCGCTTCACTTTGCCGCCGGCTGCTGCCACCGTGGCCTCGTCGGAGATCTCCCATACGTAGCCCATGCCGTCGCGATGGATCTTGTCGAAAATGGGGCCGTTCAGGTTCTGGCTCATGAAGCCTTTTTTGCCCTCGTCGACGAAGCGCTTGCCGTCGGCGCCCACCAAGATCATGTTTGGGAAGGTTCGTGAAACCGTTGAGGTTAGCGCTGGCCGAGGTGCCGTTGTGCTCGCTCATGATGGTGTAGTCCTTCACCACGCACATCATGTCGTTGGTGTGCGACAGGAGCGCGCCTGCGTTCGAAGCGGCCACCAGGCCCTCGCCCTCGCAATTCGGGTGCCCGATGCCGAACGTACCCGCCTTCTCGGGATCGAAGCGCGCCGCCAGCTCGGCGTTGTAGGCGTAGCCGCCGGTGGCGATCATGATAGCGCGCGCCTTGATACGCTGCGTCTTTCCCTTCGCCTCGACCACCGCGCCTTCCGTCTTGCCCTCGGCGTCCAGCAGAACCTCCACCAGCTTCGTGCCCTTCTGGATCTCCACGCCCAGCTGGTCCAGGCAGGCGGTGAAAGCCGCGACGAAACCGCCGCCCGCGCCGTCGACGTTATGCATCATTTGCAGGGGGCCGTAGTAGATGTCGATCTGATCCGTGAACTTGACGCCCACGCGGTCGATCAGCCAGTCGATGGTCTTGCCGCTGTTCTCCACCGTGATCTTAGTGAGCGCCGGGTCAAGATGATACGACGCGTTGTTCATCAGGTTCGCATACATCGCGTCGTAGGTGAGCTCGACGCCCTGCGACTTCTGCAGCTGGGTATCCCAACCGGCGATCATGCCCTGGGACATGGCCGTAGTGCCGCCGATCTGGTCACCCTTTTCGATGATCAGCACGTTCTCCACGCCATTGTCCTTGGCTTCGACCGCGCACGCCATGCCGGCGCCGCCGCAGCCGCACACCAGCAGGTCGACCTCGGCATCCCAGGTGCCCTCGGAACCCGTGGGCTTGTCGCCTTGCGGAGCGCAGCCCGCAAGCGCGCCCAATGCGAGCGCTGCGCCGCCCAGCGCCGCACCGCCGATGAAGTTGCGCCGTGAAATTCCTTCGTTCATGACATCCCTCCTGTTGCTCGGGCCGAACCGCCGCTCCTGCGGGCACAATGCCCTCCCCTGGCGACCGTTCAGTTTCGATTGCTATCCTTGTCGTCGGAGCTCTTCCCGCCCTACTTGACGACCCGCTCAGCATAGGCCGGAGAACAGGCGCGACGCATCTCCCATTCTGGGTCGAATCGGCGACTCGACCCCTCCCTCATTTTGGGTTGAATTGCCTCCAACAGGGCTTTTTTGCACGAACAGGGGTTGGCAGAGAGACGATACTATCGGACAATGAGCGCAGATTCGGCGACGTATCGAGGGGAGGGGTCGGCCGATGGATGTTTCGCGCTTCGACAAGCGCCGTCTGTTCGTCGCGTGCTGCGCGCTTGGATTCGCCTCGTTCAAAGTCGCCCAGTCGTCCCTATACTCCACGGCCATGTTGACGTCGGAAACGACCACCGTCCTCATAGCGGGATTGGACTTCAGCATCGCGTCGGCGGCTTTCGTCGTCCTCACGGAAGCGGTCATCGTCGCGCTGGCCCTGCTTGGTCGGCTGCCCAGGCTATCCATGCCAGTGATCGCGCCCTCGTTGGTGCTGGCGGCCACCGCGGTGTTGTCGTACAGCGGCGCTCTCTCGTCCGTCGATCCAGTAGTCTCGCTGATGGCGCTTGCTTTCGCGCAGGGAACCGCCACGGTCATGCTCACGTTGGCTTGGGTAGAAATCATGACGGAAATGGAGCCCACCATCAGCATGAAGACGCTGGCCTCGTCGATGCTGCTGGCCGCCGCGGTCACTTTGGCCTTGCAGAACAGCCCTTCGCTGGTCATGCTTCCCTGCGTCGTTGCGACGCTAGTGGCGAGCGCACTGCTCTATCGACGCGCGAAAGGCATAGCGGGCAACGCGCTTGCCAGCGGCAAGACGATGGGAGGCGACGAGGCGGCGGCGGGTGCGGAGCAGAAGAGGGATCGAACCTCCCTGCGACCGTACCTTCGGGGATTCGTGTCCATCGGGGAAGGCCTGCTGTCGCTGCTGGTGCTCGGATGCGTCGTGGGCATCATCAACGGATTCATGGTGGTGCAGCACTACGACTTCGACGGCTCGTCTTTGGCATCGGCGATGGGCATCGCCGCAGCCTCGATGGCGTTCTTCGTCATGGCGTACGGCTTTCCGAAGACGTTCAGCGCCTCCCGCGCCTATCGCGCGCTCTTCCCCTCGCTCACCGGCGTGCTGATCATTTGGCCGTTCGCGAACTTCCAGTACAGCTACTTCGTGGGCGCGGCGTTCGTCGCCGGCCACAGCCTGATCTCCACCAGCGTGATGTACCTCATCATTCGCGAAGCGCACGAAAGCGATTTGAACCCGTATGCGTTCATGGGTGCGTCGGTGCTGCTGATCAGGCTTGCATCGGTGTCGGGGATCGTAGGCGGCACGGTTATCGCGGGGCTCGATCTCAACCCGTCGTTCAAGACGATGCTGGTGTTCTGCATCGCGTTGTACCTGCTTTCCATCGTCCTGCTATTCATGCTGCGCATCAGGAAGCGCTCGGAACGCGAGCAACGGCCGGCCGCGTCCGGCGAGCCCGTCCGAGGCGAAGACGCATTCGACGCCAAAGGCACCGAAGTGACGGTTCGGCATGGCCTGACGGACCGCGAATCGGAAATCCTCCTGCTGCTGGCTCGCGGCAGGAGCTCCACCTATATCGGCGAGGCTCTGTACCTGTCTCCCAACACCGTGCGAGGACATATCAAGAACATCTACGCGAAGCTGGGCGTACACTCCAAGCAGGAGATAATCGATCTGTTCACCGCTTGACCTTCACGAAAATGTCCTAAAAGGAATCTGTTCCCTTTTAGGACATCCGTAGCGTCGAAGCATCTTCGACCGTCAAGTTGAACATCGCGTTCGCGTGCACCAAAAAGCGCGTCGAACAGCCGGTAGAACCGCCCGCCTCGCTCCATCCCTAACATCCAAAGGCCGCCTTTCGCTATAGAGCCCTAGCCGATGCCCACGAAAACGCCCCAGATGGGAATTGCCCCTTTTAGGACGTTAGATCTTGTACATCATCTGGAAGACGTCTTCGCGCTGGACGATGATTTGGACACCCAGGGATTCGCCCACAGCTTCCAGCTTCTCCTGCACCGTGTTGAAGTCGGCCACCTCGGGATTGAGCGTGGTCAGCATGGTCATCGAGAAGATGTCGTCCAGGATGGTCTGGCTGATGTCGTCGATGTTCGCGCCGCACTCGGCAAGCGCGGTGGCAACCTCCGCGACGATGCCGCTGCGGTCCTTGCCCAGAACGGAGACTACACACTTCATTGGCTGGTTCCTTTCCTTGCCTGCTGCGCTACCTGATTGCGAACGAATGTTTCACGTGAAACATTCGCGATGGCCCTTTCGGGGGGGGCGCCCTAGTTCCGTCGCGCGAAGATGAGCGACAGTGCCTCGGCGCGCGTCGCCTGGCTTTTCTCGAAGGCGCCGCGCACGGCGCTGGTGGTGGTGGTCGTGCCGGGCTTCTTCACACCGCGCATGCTCATGCACATGTGCTCGGCCTCCAAAACCACGATCACGCCCTGCGGGTGCAGCTGTTCGATCAGCGTGTCGGCGATTTGCGAGGTCAGACGTTCCTGCACTTGCGGTCGTTTCGCGAAAGCATCCACCAGGCGCGCGAGCTTCGACAATCCGCAGATGCGTCCATCGGATGCCGGAATGTACGCCACATGCGCCACGCCGAAAAACGGCGCGAGATGATGCTCGCACATGGAATAGAAGGGGATGTCGCGCACGAGAACCATTTCCTCGTGGTGCTCGTCGAACGTGGTTTCGAAATGCTGCGCCGGATCCTCGGTGAGGCCCGCGAACACCTCCTCGTACATCTTCGCCACGCGCTCGGGAGTTTTGACCAGGCCCTCGCGGCCGGGATCCTCGCCCACGCCTTCGAGGATCAGCCGCACGCCCTCTTCGATTTTCGCTCTATCCATAACCGTCTTTCTGCCGTCATACAACGAGAAGCATCATACCATGAGCGCTCTTTCCGCTGCGGCACACGCCACAGGGACTCTAGATGACGCGGCGTCTGCGAACGCCGTTGCAGAACCGCTTGCCGCGCGCCCCGTCATTCGCGACGTCAAGATCGGCAAGCTCCCCGCCGCCTCGAGAGACAAGGATCCTTCGGACAGTCAGCTTCTTGGAAAACGGAGAACGGGAAGCGGGGGAAGAGGGGGCGGGGCGGGGGACGGGGGGGGAGCGGGGGCGGGGCGGAGGATGACGGAGAAATCGAAGCTCGGCGGCAGAAAACGGGGGCGGTTTGGTAATCTCCCGGCCTGCCTTCCGACCCGAATTTCCAAGGACCGAACGCAGCATCCTGCATATCCCCAGGTGAAGAAGAGCCGAGAGATATCCCACGGTTTTCATAGGATTACCAAACTCCCCCGCTTTTACCATACGGAAGCATTTTCGGCGTCACCGGCCGCAGCTCGAACGCCCCAGACGGAGCATTCGAGCTGCAAGCGATCCTACAGCTCCAGCTCTATCCCCACGGGGCAGTGGTCGCTGCCGTAGACTTCGTCGTAGATGCAGGCGCTTTGGATCTTCGGAGCCAACTCGTCGCTGACCAGGAAGTAGTCGATGCGCCACCCCGCGTTCGTCTGGCGCGCTTTGAAGCGGTAGCTCCACCACGAGTACGCGCCCGTCACGTCAGGATGCAGGTGGCGGAACGAGTCGACGAACCCGACCTCCAGCAAGTCGGTGAACTTGCCGCGCTCCTCGTCCGAGAAACCGGCCTTGCCGCGGTTCGGGCCCGGGTTTTTGAGATCGATCTCCTGGTGAGCCACGTTGAAGTCGCCGCACATGACGACGGGCTTCGGGTCGGCCGTCTCGCCCGGCTGCGTCAGCGGGAGCTCGGAAATGGCCACGTGCCCCTCGCCCAACGCCGGCCGCTCCACCGGCACGCCGGCGGGCAGCACGCCTTCTTCGAGTCCCTTGCAGAAGTCGCGGAACGCGTCGTCCCACTCCATGCGATGGTCGATGCGCGCCAGCTCGTTCTGCGCGTTCGGCGTGTACACGTCCACGAACCAGAATTTCGGGAACTCCAGCGCCACGATGCGCCCCTCGGTATCCAGGTGCGGGAAGCCCAGGCCGTGCAGCGCCTGCAGCGGCTGCTCTTTGCAGAATATAGCCGTGCCGGAGTAACCCTTCTTCTCGGCATAGCTCCAGTACTCGCGGTACTGCGGCAGGTCGAGCGTGGCCTGGCCCTCTTGCAGCTTCGTTTCCTGCAAGGCAACGATGTCGGCGTCCAGCTCGCACACGATGTCTTCGAAGCCTTTTTTCAGCACGGCGCGCAAGCCGTTCACGTTCCACGAGACGAAGCGCATATAGTTCCTTTCCCGATTCGCCAACGACTCGGTCATTATACCGCGCAGATCACCAACACGGATGACGGGCGGAATGAGGCAAAGGGGAGGGGTTGACGTCTCGTCGTCGCGAGAGCGCCGTCCCCCATATCCCCAAACGAGACGTTAACCCCGTCCCCTTTGCCTCATTCTCAAAAAGCACGT
>ENA-OQAB01000920-OQAB01000920.1-human-gut-metagenome-genome-assembly--contig:-NODE-920-length-14760-cov-3.337661_pt1 | contig 14760 bp, 9 predicted proteins | sample MGYA00242490_ERZ504517 | MGnify/ENA primary metagenome ERZ504517 (study PRJEB26092, sample SAMD00036298) | human gut metagenome | host: Homo sapiens | study: EMG produced TPA metagenomics assembly of...
TTATAATACAAAGAGGGAAACGGCCGGTTCTGGTCGGTTTGGCAGGGAACGGGCGTTGTTTTACAGCTTTGTTACAAATGCGCCGGAGGTGTTGACCTTTTGCGAAAGATGCTTTATCATGCGTACAGAGGCAAGGGGAGTCATACTTGACTGAAACGCGCAGTCGTGAGTAGGATGCCCCGAAAGCTCAAAATTTAGAAGGAGGAATTCCAAACATGAGAAACCTCAAGCGCACTCTCAGCCTGGTTCTGGCTTCCGCCATGCTTGTCGGCATGATGGTTACCGGTGCCTCCGCTGTGAGCGGTGATTTCAACGATTCCGATGAAATCACCAACACCGAGGCGGTTGACGTAATGACCGCTATCGGGGTTTTTGAGGGCACCGATAAGGGTGACTTCAATCCCACCGGCATCCTGACCCGTGAGCAGGCCGCCAAGATCGTGGCTGTCATGCTGCTGGGCGAGGAGGATGCCAACAAGCTGACCACCAACTCCACTACCTTTAAGGATGTTGCCGCTGACCGCTGGTCCGCCGGCTACATCGGCTACTGTGTGCAGCAGGGCATCCTGGCCGGCACCGGCAACGGCAACTTTGACCCCGAGGGCAAGCTGACCGGCCTGGCTTTTGCTAAGATGCTGCTGGTGGCCCTTGGTTATGATGCCAAGGTCGCTGAGTATGTGGGTAACGACTGGGCCATTAACGTGGCTGCCGACGCGGTGAACGCCGGTATCGCCCCCAAGGGCATTGTGCTGGCCGACAATATGACCCGTGAGCAGGCTGCTCAGATGGCCTTCCAGACTCTGACCGCCGACATGGTGCGCTACAGCAACAAGGGTACCACCGTCATCGGCTCTGACGGTATGCAGGTCATCGTGGGTGCTTCTGCTCCCGAGAAGGTTGTTAATAACCAGAGCGACGACTATCGTGTGGTCACTGATGACCAGGACAAGGTGCAGCAGTTCTGCGAGAAGTACTTCTCCGACCTGACGATGGATAGCAAGGGCAATGACGATCTGGGCCGCCCTGCCAACGTGTGGAAGAACGACGGCGATGAGGTCGGTACTTACGCCAAGAGCGCGGATGACACCACCGTTGTTAACCCTGACGATTCCGCTACCATGCGTACCGTCCTGACCAGCAGCGACTACTTCAATCTGAAGAGCTCCGATATCGGTAGCGTTGATTACTATCTGAACGGCGATTCTGCCAACTCTACCGACGCTCTGCTGGCCGGTGACGTGGTGGAGATCTTCCGTACGAACGGCAAGGTGACTACCGTTGCGGTTGCCCGTTATACTCTGGCCAAGATTGACGACGTGGACACCGACGTGAGCAGCGCCGATGCCAAGAACGACGTCGACGCCTATGTGTCCCTGGTGGATCTGGGTGATGCCTCTGTGGGCGACGGCACCTACAACAACACTGACATTAACGGTTACGCCGCCGGCAGCTATGTCGAGGATACCTACCTTGCGATTGCCCTGAATGGCGACGACGAGATTGTGGCTTCCTACGTGGCTGAGACGGTCGAGGGCCCTGTCACCGCTTATAAGGCCAACAAGACTGTTACTGTGGATGGCACCAAGTACACCATTAGCGGCAACAAGGATGCCAACTCCGTCAGCAGCTTTGATTTTGACGAGTCCAACTACGTGGCTTACCTGACTGCCGAGGACTATGTCATGGGCATCGAGGGTGCTGAGGCTGTCAAGCTGGACGATGTGTACTATGTCTACGGCACCTACTACACCAAGGCCGCCAATGGTTCCTCCACCTTCTATGCTCAGGTTGTGGACCTGAACGGCGCTAAGTCCGAGATCGAGATTGAGGCTACCACTTATGTGAACACCTTTGGCAAGGATGCGGCGGCTGATACTTTCCAGAAGGTTGACGGCCTCTACACCTTTACCGACAAAGATGCCAAGGATTCCTCCGGTAAGAACGCCAATGGTGATACTGTTGCGAACGGTTCCACCGTTACCACGGTTGCTGACCCCAAGGCTAACAACGATAAGCTCTCCGCTGTGAAGTATGACACCGCGGCCGCTGGCGATTTCTACGTGAACAGCGGCAACAGCCTGAATGCATCTGTGAACTCCAGCTCTGGCTCTATTTCCCTGAACGGTGGTTCTCCTGCGAAGGCGTACATTACCAAGGACACCAAGTTTATCCTGGTGGACGTGGACGGTACTACTGCCGACATGAGTGTGGAGACCTACACCGGCAGCGCCCGTATTGCCAGCGGCAAGGATGCCTTCTTGATCGCGACCAAGTCCGGCTCCTCCTACGAGGCCAGTGTGGTCATTGTGGCCGACGATAATATTTCCAACGGCGTGACCAACACCGACTCCGTGCTGTATCTGACCGGCGCCTCTTCCACTGAGGTGAAGGACGGCTATGAGGCCACTGTGTACTTCATGGATGGCTCCAGCAAGACCGTTACGATTGACCAGGCTGGCGCCGAGGGCTTCTATACCTATAGCATTGATAAGAACGGTGTGTACGAGCTCGATGTGATTGCCTCCGGTGTCACTGTTTCCGGCTCCAACTACGACGATGAGACCGGCTTCATCCCCGACACCACCATTGACAGCATCTACAACAATGAGCTGATCTCCTTCACCGGTGCTGGCGCTCTGAGCAACAAGCTGAACGACATTGCTCTGTCCGCTGACCTCCAGGTTGTGGATGCCCGTACTGGCTCTAACCGTGACAACAGTGCCTACACCAACAAGATCGATAGCCTGTCCAAGCTGCAGGCCGCTATGAAGCGTGGAACCGTTACCGCCACCGCCTATGTGGACGACGGCGAGGTTCTGTTGATCTCCGTTATCTCCATGCCGGATACCCGCAGCAGCGACAAGACCGTGAAGTCGGCTACTGCTACCAAGGTTAAGGGCGATAACATTACCGATGTTAAGGTTGAGCCCAGCGACATCGATAACAGCGGTCACACGATCAAAGTCACGGTGACTGGTACTCCCGCTGAGGGCGATCAGATTACCGTCAGTGCGGTTGCCAATGATGACGCTGCTTCCATCAGCGCCGCTGTGACCCTTACCTATACCTCTAGTTCTTGGGGAAACGGTTCTATCACTGTCACCGCCGAGGACACCACAACTCAGGTCTACACTGTTTCTGTGAAATAAGAATCTAGACGGTCCTGAGAGAATGAAACAGGCCCCCGCTCATGGAGCGGGGGCCTGTTCTATATCAACAAAGCGCCCAATAGACCTGTTCATAGCCTTCCCGGTTATAGCCCAGAACGATATCGTTTTGGCTATGATCGATGGAAAAGCCATTGTCGTCAAACGTCAGCCAGGCATTGTATCTGGCCGATTGACCACCCGCGCTGTTGAAATTGATCATAATGCCCTCCACAGCGACCAGAAAGCAGTCATGGGTATTGCCAGAAAAGTTGTTTTTTGTGCTCAAAATCAGTAGCTTGGGCCTCTGTCCCAAATGGTAATGGATTACCTCCGCAGCGCCAGTTCCCATATAGCTGCCTGTGATCACAACCGGAATTGCGGCCAATGCCGAATCGATTTTTTGAAAATCTTCATTAAAATCCGTGCGCAGGAAATTGTCCTCCGGCTCCCACTGGTGCAGGTGATAGTGTTCCGTATAAGCTGCCATTTTCATTCCTCCCGCAGGGGGGGCGGGCAGCGCCTTTGCTGTACTGGAAAAACGCGGCCCCTGCGGGAAAGGAACCCCGCGTCCGGCTGTCTACCGGACGCGGGGGTGGCCTTGCCTGCGGAGGGGGTAATATAGATGGCAAACTATACAGCGCACTATCACCTGCACCAGTGGGAACCGGAGGACAGCTTTTTACGGAGAGACTTCAACGAGGATTTTCAGAAAATTGACGCGGGCCTCGCTGGACGGGGAGATTGCAGCCTGCTGTTCGGCTCTTACGTGGGTACGGGAACTTGCGGCCCGTCCGAGCCTACCGCACTTACACTGGGGATTCCAGCCAAGGCGCTTTGGGTAAGCTGCGGTTCATGCCACGCTGTCTTTCTGAGGGGGAACACGCAGGCGGTTAATTTCAGCACCAGCGATGGAGAGCTGCTTGAGGTGGAGTGGACGCAAGACGGCCTGAGCTGGAAGCTTGGGGGGAGGACTTTACATCACGACTACCAGCAGCTCAATGAAAGGGAACCACCTATTATTACGCGGCGCTATATCAAGAAAGCAAGGAGGCCCCGGGAAATACCCGGGGCCTCCTTGCTTCTTGGGGTTTGGTGATCAGAACTTAGCGGATAGTGAAGGTACCGCCAATCAGCTCATCGCCGGTGGTCGTATTGACAATCGTCCAAGTATAAGTGCCATCGACAAGCGCCTTATCGCTCATCTCATAGCCCTTGGAGGAATTATTGATGCCTTCACCAATGACCTGCACATAGAAGTAATGGAAACCAGTGGTCACACCTTTGGCATCTTCCTTGTACATCAGATTACCCTTGCTGTTCTTGATGGACAGAGCAACATCCTGAGCATCCTTGTCAGTAATGCGGAAGGTGAAGAACATGTTGTCGGTGATTTCACCGCCGATGTCATCCTTCTTATCCTCAGGCATCTTGGTCAGAACATAGGCACCATTGGCTTCGCTGCTCAGATCAGAGGCGTTAACAACGGTAGCAGTATTTACACCGCTGCCGGAAATCTCAGCCTTGTCGCTGCCGGAGGAGGTGGTGGAGCCGTAGAAGATGGTGACGATCTCGCCGTTCTTCACGATGGCGGTAACCGTCATGCCCTTCTCCACATCACTCAGAGAGCCAGTCTCGATCTTCTTGCCCTTGGTGACGGCATAGACCTCTACATCGTCGGAAACAGCGTAGCTCTTGCCGCCCAGGTCGATGATACCATCCTCGGCCTCAGCCTTGACCTCCACGCCGGGAAGCTGATAGGTATCATCGGTAGTGACCTTGCTGTACTCCTCACAGGCGGAGGCGTCCAGAATCTCGTTCTCAGCATCCGCATAGGCGATAACGTTCAGCAGAATATCGGTCTTCAGGACATTGCCGCTGGGATAGCTGTCCTTCAGCTCCTCATCCATCTTGACAGTGGTGATCTCGCCGTTGACAACAGCCTTGTACTCGTAGTAGGTGTTGTCGCTGTCCTTCACCTTGGTGCCGGCCTTGGAGCTGAGGACATACACGATGTCGTCAGAGCTCGCGGACACATCGGAGATGAAGACCATGGTAGCCACAGTGCTACCGCTCTTGCAGTAGTAAACAAAGTTGCCGCTGTTGTCCTTCAGGTCGGGAACATTGGCATAGCCGGTGTAGGACTTATAGGTGGCCTTGCTGCCGGTGCCGGTCTGCACCAGGAAGACGGTCTTGCTGTTGGCGTAGACAGTCTTAGTGTCCAGAGTCATGGCGGACTCGCCCTTGTTGATCTCGACCTTCTTGTTCTCGGCCAGACCAGAAGTGCTGACGCCCTTGATGGTGTAGATGTCCTTGGAGTTCTTGCTGTACTCTACGATGTAGCCCCGCATGTTTTCAGAGCGGTTTCCTTTGCACTAAAGTTACTGCCGCTCAGACAGTCCTCATCGACCTCGGCCTCGACCACGGTGCCGTCGGCCAGCAGAAGCTTGGCATAGTAGGAGCTCTCGTCGTCATAGCGGCCCTCATCGGCACCGGTGTTCACGACGTAGGCGTAGTCGCTGGAGGCCTTGGATACGTCGACCTTAATGACATAGCCATAGGAATCCAGGTACAGGTCCAGCACGCTGTCGACCTTGACATCACCCTTATTGGACATCTTCGCGCTGTACTTGTAGGTCTCGCCGTCAGCCACGAAGCTGGAATCGCCGGTGGTCTTGGTGACCTCGACGCCCTCAACCACCTCGGCCAGGGTCATGGTCTGGATCTCACCATCAGCCATGGTGTAGAGAACCACGTCGTCCTTCTCGAAGGACTCAGTCTCAAACTTCTTGCCGTCCACGGTGACATAGCGGTCATCGCCGTCCTTCGCGGCGGTAACCTTGGAGATCTCGCCCACGTAGGTGTTGATGACCACCAGGGTCACGTTGTCGTCGTTGTCCACAAAAGCCTCGACCAGAACGCCGTTGCCGCCGAGCTCGTCGTCGCTGTTGCCCTTTTCGATGGTGAAGGTGCCATTGGCCTTGCCGTCCTCGGTCACATCCACAGTAGTGGTCTTATCCAGGCCCAGGTCGGAGTACAGGGTCTTGGAGCTGACCTTCTCGGAGTAAGAGGCATCGGCGGTGGAAGCATAGGTGCCGATCTCCTTGGTGCCGTTCTTCCACTGGTCGGAGGGACGGCCGAAATCGTCGTGGTTATTGCTGTTCAGGGTCAGGTCAGAGAAGTACTTCTCGCAGAACTGCTGCACCTCGTCCTTGTCGCCCTTCACGGTGCGGTAATCATCGGTCGTGCTGTTGGCGACCTTCACGGGGGCGGAAGCACCCACGATAACCTGCATGCCGTCGGAGCCGATGACAGTGGTGCCCTTGTTGGTGTAGTACACAGTGTCGGCGGTCAGGGTCTGGAACGCCATCTGGGCGGCCTGCTCACGGGTCATGGCGTCGGCCAGCACGATGCCCTTGGGGGCGATGCCCGCGTTCACCGCGTCGGCGGCCACGTTGATAGCCCAGTCGTTGCCCACATAGTTGGCAACCTTCGCGTCATAGCCCAGGGCCACCAGCATCATCTTCGCAAAGGCCAGGCCGGTCAGCTCGCCCTCGGGGTCGAAGTTGCCATTGCCGGTGCCCGCCAGGATGCCCTGCTGCACGCAGTAGCCGATGTAGCCCGCGGACCAGCGGTTGGCCGCCACGTCCTTGAAGGTGGTGGAGTTGGTGGTCAGCTTATTGGCATCCTCCTCGCCCAGGAGCATGACAGCCACGATCTTGGCGGCCTGCTCACGGGTCAGGATGCCGGTGGGGTTGAAGGCGCCCTTGTCGGTGCCCTCGAACACACCGATGGCGGTCATCACATCAACCGCCTCAGTGTTGGTGATTTCAGCAGAGTCGTTGAAATCACTGCTCACAGCGCTGGCGGAGACGACCATCATGCCCACAATCAGGGCCATGGCCATTACCAGGCTGAGAGTCCGCTTGAGGTTTCTCATTTGGATTTCCTCCTTCTGAATTTTGAGCCAGAGGGGCGTATGACGCCCCTTACAAAGGAGAAATAGGTACAAATATCTGCTCGTTTTCACCTAAAAAACTCGGTGACGGCATGAAAAGGTTTACTTGGTAGGCATTTGGTAGACAATCCTGACAGGGAAAAAGGGCTGAGGCCCTGAAACCAGAAGGGTTTCAGGGCCTCAGGTGGTAGACATTTGGTAGACGGAATCTCCAAACACGGCTGTAGACTGTCCGGGTTTGGGCGTGCGGCGGATAGTGGGGTGTCCCTACGTAGGGAGGAGATGTAAAAAATATGGCAAATTATACGGAACACTATCAACTGCACCAATGGGAGCCGTCCGACAGCTTTTTGCGGACGGACTTCAATCAGGACTTTGCCAGGATCGACACAGGCATGCGGGCCGCCAAGGCCCAGGCGGAGCGGCTGGAACGGGAGAAGGCTGAGATCAGCACAGGAGCCTATACCGGCGACAATGCCGCCAGTCGCACGATTCACCTGGGATTCCGGCCCAGGGCGGTTCTGGTGGAGATGGCGCTTGGCAACCGCTATGGAAGCAACGGCGGCGAAAGCATCAGCGGCGGCCTGGCGGTAGACGGCTGGCCAGTGTTCTATCAGGACATCAACGGACCATGCACGCCCGCCATCCAGATCCAGGCCGGCGGCTTCGCCGTTACCCAGGACAGCCGGAACCGCTCCTATATGAACTACAGCGGCACCAAATACCATTATTTCGCGGTGAAATAGAACATCCCCCCGGGTATAGCCCGGGGGGATGTCGCATGCAACTTAAAGCGGTGCTGTTTTAGGTGTTCTCGGTCGCGGTGAGGCCAGTGGCGGGCATATCAAAGGTATACACACCAGCGGCAGCGACACCGGGAGCGGTAACCTCGGTAATACCATTACCGACGGTCAGACTAGTCACAGTCCAAGCGATTGTCTCATTGTTCGCACCACAAGTGAGAGTCACATTGAGCCCAGTCGCCACATAGTGTCCACTGGTCAGTACGGTGCCACCATCAGTCAGTTTCGCAGTAGGAGCCGTACCAGTGCCAGCCGAAAGGGTCAAAATGGAAGCAGCGTTCATGTAGACGTCACTTTCGTTAACAGTGGGCTTGAAAGTACCACCGTTAGCAATTGCGCTGCCGACAGTAGAACCCGTAGCGGCAGACTTCAGCTCACCATCGTTGCTGACCAGCACACCGGTGCCGTTTGCGGGGGCCACAGTAATGGTCACAGTTGTTCCCACGGGAGCATATCCGGTGGCAACATCGTAATCGGTGCCGGTCAGGGACACGCCCTCGCCCAGGGTATACTTCACCTGCTGATCAGCCTTCGCAATGGTCAAATCAGTCTTGGGCATGGTGAAGCTCAGGATACCAGCGCCGGAGGCCTGATAAACAGTACCAGCCACTTTCCAATAGCTGTTAGCCTTGATGTCGCTAGAAACAATCTGGACTTTGTCGCCCTCGCTGAAACCCAGGTACAGAGATGTACCAGCGGCAACAGTCACCGGGGTACCGTTCTTCATCACGGTGGGTGTAGTCAGATCGGTATTAGAGATGCTCAGGCTGCCAGCCGCAGGAGCGGCGGCCACGGTCACTTTCACCACATCGTCAGCAGTGGTGGCAACCTTGCCGGTCTCAGTGTAAGTAGCCACGACCTTGAAGTAGTGATCGCCAGCGGTGAGGACGCCAGCCTTCACATTCAGGACACTGGTGACACCAGAGGAGCTGACCGTGTAGTTGGCATCGTTCTTCAGGGAGACAGGATTGCTCCCGGCCGCGTCATCACACTTGAACCACTCGTAGGTGAGGGCGCCGGTGCCGCCGGCGGGCTTGGTTACGGTCGCGGTGGCCAGCTTGGTGCTGTTGGTATTCACACCAGTCTCAGCGGCCGCAGCGACACTGATCTGACCGGCGTACACGCCGTCCAGGGTGCTCAGAATGTAGGCGGCGCGGACAATGTTCTTGTCGCTGTCGATGACCATGACAACCTCGCGGCCCACGTTCTCGGAGAAGGAGCCGACAGGAGCCTTCTCATAGCTGTTGTCCACGTCCTCCACGTTCCAGATGTTGTTCTCATAGGTGAAGGTGCCGTCGCCGTAAGTACCGGTAACCAGGTTGGTCATGGTCTTGTCGGTGTAGAGGGCCACGGTGCCGGTGCGCAGCTGACGGGCATAGCCGCGGACGATCTCCAGGTTGCTGGCCTGGTTGTCATCGCTGGAGAAGTTGGGCTTGGTCAGGTCGGAAACACCGTTGCCGTCAGTGGTGTAGGCATAGGGAATGCTGAAATCGTCGGAGGTGTTGAAGATACTGTTGTAGTCGTCGCGGGTGATCTTCAGGGTGGTCACAGTGCCGTCCATCAGAACCACGTTCAGGGTGGCATACTTGCTGTCCACGCTGCTGCGGCTCAGAACGAAGGCATAGTCCTTCTCCACGGCCACGCCCTCGGCGTCAAACAGCACGGTGGAGGCCAGGGTGGACTTGCTGTCCAGGAAGCGGGCGGAAACAATCTTGTTGTTATCCACATGAGCCATCTCATTGTAGCCGACAGCCACGCCGTAGGTGATATCGCTGGGAGTGCTGTTGTCATAATAGAAGGCCACAGTGTTCTTGTCTACGGTGATCTGGCTGTTGTTGCTGTTGTAGCGGATACGGGCGGCGCCGGTCTCATAGGCGTTGCTCATGGCCTGCTGCTTCACGTCGGCGGGGTTGAAGACGCTGGTCACCGCGGAAACCTCGTCGTTGCTGCCCACGATGGACTTAATGGTCAGCACATTGTCATCGTTCAGGGAGTAGGCGATGACATAGCCAGCAGCGCGGCCGTCCTTGTAGTCGGCGTCGTTGATACCAGCAGTACCAGTCGTATCAATGTTCTTGTTGACAAAGGCGCCGGTATTACCAGTCTCAACAGGAGTCTTCCAGGGGGCGGTAGCGGAGTTGTCGGAGTCGGAGGTGCCCAGGAAGCCCTTCAGCTCCTGAATGCCCTGATTTTTGCTGTATTTCTCAGTATGGCTGTTAGTGGTGAGAACGTCAGCAACCTGCTCGCCCACGTTCTTGGCGGAGGCGGAGAAGTTCAGGGTGTAGACGCCCTCGGTGCCGTCGGCCAGCAGGACCTTGATCTTGCCGGAGGCATCGGAGGCAAAGGCGCCGGGCTCATAGCCGGAGTCCAGAACCAGGGCGTAGTCGTACAGGCCCTGCTCGGAGGGACGGTAGGCAATGACGTTGCCGTTGCTGTCCAGGATAAAGTCGTAGTCGGAGTCGAACTCCACGCCGCCGTTGTCGCACTTGAGCACGTCGAACTCATAGGTGTTGTCGGCGGTGTCAGCCTTGTACTGGATGTAGGAGGGGTGGTACTCGGTGCCGCCCACGGTGATGGTCTGCTCCTTCTCCTTGTTGGCAGCATAGGACTCCATCTGGCCGGTGATCACCTGGGGCTCGGAGACATAGTAGCGGCCGCCGTAGGAGACGGTCAGAACCAGGTCGCCCTCAGCCAGGTCGGCCTCAGTCACGATGTCCTCGTTGTCAATGGCCTTGTTGGAGTTGAAGGTGTTCAGAGTGGTGGTCTCCTTGGAGTCGCTCTTGGCGATGACCTGGGACAGGGTCTCCTGGAGGTACAGCACGTACTCAACCTCGCCGTCGTTATCGTTGTCGATGGCGGTCAGCTCCACGCCGTAGCCGTTGGTCTTGCCCTTCACGCTGTTGAAGCGGTCGCCGGACTCGAAGCCCATGGCCTTGGTGGCGGCAGCCTCGTCCTTCATTACGCCGTAGTTGACGTAGTAGGCGGTATCGCCGTCCACGCTCAGGCCGGTACCCTTCAGGAAGTCCTTCATGGTGTCCTGCGTGTCAGCGGTGGTCTTGACCACGTTGTTGTTGCCGTTCACATACACGCCCAGAACCTCGGAGTTGGCCAGAACGGTAGTCTTGCGCACATACATGGTCACAGTCTGACCCAGCATGTCGACGGGAGTGGACACGTTGAAGATAACGGGGTTCTTCTCCTCCTCATACTCGCCCACAACGGTGTTGCTGGTGGTGGACTTGTAGACCTTTACGTGATCCATCTTGGTCTTGCCGGTGGCCAGGGAATCCTCGCTGTCGGTATCCTCCAGCTGGGCCCACTCGTTGCCGGTGACCACGCCCTCCACCTTGTAAACGCCATACTTGGTGGACAGCAGGGTACGGTGATCCTCAAAGGCAATGGCGTAGCCGTTCTCGTACTTCTGGATCATTTCGATGTCCAGAGCGTTGTAGATCAGCAGCGCCGCGTTGTCGCGGGTCAGAGGATCGCCGGTGGGAGCGGTCAGGTCATCAAAGATGCCCAGGGTAGAGGCCAGGGAGGCGGTCTTGATGGCCCAGTCGTTGCCGGTCAGGCCCTCGAGCTGCGCGTCGTAGCCGGCGGCCACCAGCAGCATCTTGGCGGCCTCGTTGCCGGTAACGGTAGCGGCGGGGTCAAACTTGCCGTTGCCGCGGCCGGCGATGATGCCCAGGCTGTAGCAGTAGTTGATGTAGCTCTCAGCCCAGTGGCCCTTCACGTCGGTCAGGCCGGTGTTCATCCCGACATACAGGCCGTCCACATCGGCGCCCTGATTCAGGACGGTGGCGATCATCTTCGCCATCTCGGCACGGGTCACATTGCCCGCGGGGTCAAAGAAAGACCCATCTTCCTTGCCGTTGATCACACCCAGAATGGTGAGCATGGAAACGGCATCCTTGTTGACGATCTCATCCTTGTCGGAGAAGTCGTCAAAGCCCGCAGCGCTGGCGGAGACAACCATCATGCCGATGAGCATGATCGCCGCCAGAGCCAGGCTGAGAGCCCGCTTGAGGTTTCTCATTTGGATTTCCTCCTTCTGAATTTTGAGCCAGAGGGGCGTATGACGCCCCTTTCAGGGGAGGAAACAATGCACATTTCGGGGGATAGAGATATAAAAGGCGGGGAAACAGAATCAAAAGGGTTGCTATGGTAGACGTTTGGTAGACAATACGGGAGCGGGAAAAGTGAAAACGCCTTGGAACCCAAAGGATTCCAAGGCATTTCTGGTAGACTTTTGGTAGAACGGTTTTTAAAACACGGCTGAGATATTGTCAATCGTCTTGATCTGCAAAAAATGGTACGGTTTACTTGTGATATATATTTGAATGCGATATACTTTAGAAAAGTAGTAAAAAAATGGAGGTATCACTATGCCAAAACCCCGTGGGCCGACCGCTATCGGGCAGCTCCCACCAATAAGAGCAACGTTATGCGGACGATCATTCTGGAGGGCCCCATCAGCCGTGCTGCGCTTGCAAAACGGGTTGGGCTGAGCCTTCCCTCCGTCATGACCATCACGGAAAATCTGATTAACCGCGGTCTGGTGAGAGCTGTGGGAAAGGGAAAGAGCAGCGGCGGAAAACCGCCGGAATTGTTAAGCGTGGTGCCCGAAAGCGAATATTATATGGGGGTGGATATTGGCCGTGGGACCATACGACTGGTGCTGATGAATTTGGCGCAGAAGGTAGTATACGGAACCATGGTGGAAACGGGGGAGGTCCAGCCTGTTGAAGCATTTGTGGACCGGTTGTGCGAGCGGATTCAGAGCAGTCTGCTGGAATCCGGAGTTGCACTGGATCGGTTGGCCGGAGTGGGGGTGGCGATGCCCGGCCTCATCGAGCGGGATACCGGGCATATTCTCTTCTCCCCGGACTTTGGCTGGAGCGATATTCCGCTTCAGAGCTGGCTTCAGAGCCGGCTGTCCTACCCCGTGTTGGTCGAAAACGCCAATCGGGCACTGGCACTAGCGGAGAGTGGCTGGCGCGGGGATGGCGGAGAGAGCGGCACCCATACCGTTTTATGTGTCAACATTGGACACGGTATCGGTGCAGCTCTGATGCAGAACAATCAGCTCTACTACGGCAGCAGCGGCACCAGCGGTGAGCTGGGACACATCACTGTCTGCAAAGACGGTCCGCTCTGCGCCTGTGGAAACTCCGGCTGCCTGGAGGCGGTAGCTTCCGGTGAGGCCATTGCCCTGCAGGCCAGAGACGCCGTTTGCAGTGGTCTCCCTACCAGCCTGCGGGAGCGGTGCGGCGGCGCATCGGAGCGGATTGACGCCCAAGCTGGTCTTTGAGGCGGCGGCCAAGGGAGATGCGGTAGCCCTCTCGATTGTGGACAAGGCTACTGACTATATCGGAATCGGACTGGCCATGGCGATCAATATCCTGGATCCGGACTGTATCGTTTTGTGCGGAGGCCTGACAAGAAACGGTCCGCTGGTTTTTCGACCGGGTAGCCCATAGTATGCAAATGCGGCAGATGCGGCAGGCGGGACGCCATGTGACGCTCCGTTTGGGAACCCGCGGCGACTATGGAACGGCCATTGGGGCGGCCCATATTATCTCTTACAACGGCTGGCGGGTGCCAAGACTTGAGCATTACTATTGATTCCGGCGGATCAGACCAGGGGCGGCATTTTTGCTAAAATGCCGCCCCTGATTTTATGCTATATTCAAAAACCTTTCGGTATAATATACAAAAGGTTTTCAGATGCATCATTCGAAACGCCAAAAATAGAAAAGAGGGATTGACATTTCTTATGCATAGCGCTACAATTGCCTCGTTAAGTTAGTTAACTTAACTTAGTATAAAAGAATAAGAGCATTTGGGTATTTTAAAGGGGAATGGGCAGAGGAAAAGGAGTTTTCACGTGCGTGTTGATAAATTCACTTTAGCTTTGATGAACCGGAGGCTGGTGCTGAAAACAATCTGGGAGAGAGGCGCTATCAACAAGGCTGAGATCGCACGCCGGACGGGGCTGAGCCTGCCGACCGCAATCAAGATCACAGATGAGTTGTTGGACAACCGTATTGTACGCTCCTGTGGGAGGCAGGAGGGCGCGTCCGGAAAGCGCCCCGAAATGTATGAGTTTGCTGGGGACTGCTATTACAGCGTCGGGATCGACTTTGCTCCAACCGTGCTGAGGGCGCTTGTGATGGATCTCAATGGAATGCCTGTTGCAAAGGCAAAGCGTCCCATTCCGGTACCGGAAGATGCCGACGCGGTCATTCAGACCGCCGCAGAGCTGATTGACCAGCTATTGCGCGAGAGCGGTATCCCGCTCCACCGGGTCCTGGGCGTTGGGGTGGGTGTGCCGGGGATTCTGGACCTGGACCAGGGAAGGGTACTCTTTTCCCCTAATTTTCATTGGGAGGATGTAGCGCTTTTTGGAGCCGCTGGGGCGGCTGCTTTTACAACGGACCAGTATCCGCTGGCCTATGCGGCTGGAGAACTCCAACCGGGCTATGGCGCTGGGGGAGCAATTCTTTGGGTCAGGTGTGGGGTATCACTATTTTATCTGCATCAACCTTGGCTATGGCATCGGCGCAGCGGCCGTTGAAAACGGAGAGCTGTGCGTCGGTGTCTCTGGGACATCAGGGGAGCTGGGCCACATCACGGTGGAGAAGGATGGGCCGCTGTGTACCTGCGGCAACAACGGCTGTCTGGAGGCGGTAGCCTCCGGACGAGCGATTGCCCAGCAGGCCCGTAACCTGATTTCCAGCGGAGTCAAAACCCGTATTCTGGAGTTGGCAGGCGGCAATATTGAGCGGGTGGAGGCCAAGACCGTGTTCGCTGCCGCCCGGGAGCAGGATGTGGCCGCACTGGACTTGGTTCG